>ERZ780150.47-NODE-47-length-130676-cov-8.769233_pt1 | contig 130676 bp, 125 predicted proteins | sample MGYA00511019_ERZ780150 | MGnify/ENA primary metagenome ERZ780150 (study PRJEB29588, sample SAMEA2151633) | human gut metagenome | biome: human gut; feature: human-associated habitat; material: faeces | place: Denmark | collected 2008/2010 ...
TGATCATGTTCTTAACGTAGTCAGCATGTCCTGGGCAGTCAACGTGAGCGTAGTGTCTGTTGTCGGTTTCGTACTCAACGTGAGAAGTGTTGATTGTGATACCACGTTCTCTTTCTTCTGGAGCTTTATCGATGTTAGCGTAATCGGTGAAGCTAGCCTGACCTTTGAGGGACAGAGCTTTTGTGATAGCAGCAGTCAGAGTGGTTTTACCGTGGTCAACGTGGCCGATAGTACCAATGTTAACATGTGGCTTGGTTCTTTCGAATTTAGCTTTTGCCATTGTTGTTTCCTCCCTTAAATACGGGGGGAGGCTTCTGAAAATTCCGAAGCCTTTCGCCCGTAGTCGTATTTGTATATATTACAATTCGTATTGTAACAATTTATGATTCAAAAATCAAGGGTAAACCCGCAAAAAAGCAGAATTATTCCCTAAAAAATCCCCTTAAACGGTGAAAAATCACCGAATCGGAAGATTATTCTCCTTTTGTTCTAGCAGAGATGATCTTGTCAGCAATGCTCTTTGGAACTTCTACATAGTGAGAAGGTTCCATGGTGTACTGACCACGGCCCTGTGTCTTAGAACGCAGGTCGGTAGCGTAACCGAACATTTCGGACAGTGGAACAAAGGAGTTAACCTGCTGTACGCCATGTCTAGCATCCATACCCTGGATCTGACCACGACGGGAGTTCAGGTCACCGATAACATCACCCAGGTAATCATCTGGAGTGATAACGGTTACTTTCATGATAGGCTCGAGCAGTACTGGGTCGCCTTTTCTCATAGCTTCTTTGAACGCCATAGAACCAGCGATCTTAAATGCCATTTCAGAAGAGTCGACTTCATGGTAAGAACCATCATACAGCTCAACTTTAACGTCAACTACTGGGTAAGCAGCAACAACACCAGCGGTCATTGCGCCCTGGATACCAGCGTCAACTGCTGGGATGTATTCCTTCGGAATTGCACCACCAACAACGTTGTTAACGAACTCGTAACCCTTACCGGATTCGTTCGGGGTAACTTTGATCTTAACGTGACCGTACTGACCTTTACCACCGGACTGACGAGCGTATTTCATATCAACATCAGCAGGTTTTCTGATAGTCTCTTTGTAAGCTACCTGAGGTTTACCTACGTTAGCCTCAACCTTGAACTCACGCAGCAGACGGTCAACGATGATCTCCAGATGGAGCTCACCCATACCAGCGATGATGGTCTGGCCTGTTTCTTCGTCTGTGTATGTTTTGAAGGTTGGGTCTTCCTCAGCCAGTTTTGCAAGAGCAATACCCATCTTTTCCTGACCAGCTTTGGTCTTAGGCTCGATTGCTACACGGATAACCGGTTCTGGGAATTCCATGGTTTCGAGGATGATTGGGTATTTTGGATCACACAGGGTATCACCGGTAGTAACCTTCTTAACACCTACTGCAGCTGCGATATCGCCTGCGTAGCAAGCTTCGATATCTTTTCTGTGGTTAGCATGCATCTGAAGGATACGACCCATTCTTTCTGTGTGGCCTTTGGTTGCGTTGAGAACAGTGTCGCCGGTGTTAACAACACCAGAGTAAACACGGAAGAAGCAGAGTTTACCTACAAATGGGTCGGTTGCAATCTTGAATGCAAGAGCTGCAAACGGAGCATCATCGGAAGATGGTCTGTCCTCTTCTTCTTCAGTATCAAGACTTACACCTTTGATATCTGGGATATCGGTTGGTGCTGGCATGTAGTCAACGATAGCATCCAGAAGTTTCTGAACACCCTTGTTTTTATAGGAAGTACCACAGCAGATTGGAACCATTCTGTTAGCGATGGTATCAACACGGATTGCGTGTTTGATTTCTTCGATGGTCAGTTCCTCACCGTTGAGGTATTTTTCCATCAGTTCTTCATCCTGCTCGCAGATGGATTCGATCATCTTTGTGCGGTATTCTTCTGCCTGGTCTTTCATGTTGTCTGGAATGTCAACAACAGAAATGTCCTTGCCCAGATCATCGTTGTAAATGTAAGCTTTCATTTCAACGAGGTCGATCAGACCTTCGAAGAATGCTTCAGCACCGATTGGCAGCTGAATCGGAACAGCATTACATTTCAGACGGTCATGGATCATGTTCAGAACATTGTAGAAGTCTGCACCCATGATATCCATCTTGTTAACGTAGATCATTCTTGGAACATGATATTTATCAGCCTGGCGCCAAACAGTCTCAGACTGTGGCTCAACTCCGCCTTTAGCACACATTACTGTTACAGAACCGTCGAGAACTCGCAGGGAACGCTCTACCTCTACTGTAAAGTCAACGTGTCCAGGAGTATCAATGATGTTGATACGATGGTTTTTCCAGTAGCAGGTTGTAGCAGCGGAAGTAATGGTAATACCTCTCTCCTGCTCCTGTACCATCCAGTCCATCGTTGCGCTACCATCATGAGTTTCACCGATTTTGTGGTTAATACCGGTGTAGTACAGAATACGCTCTGTTGTGGTAGTTTTACCAGCATCGATGTGCGCCATTATGCCGATGTTACGAGTCATAGCTAATGCAACGTCTCTTGGCATATTGTCCTCCTTCGCAATCTAGGGATGTATTCATTCGGGTAGTAAAAAACCAGAATCAGCACAGACCGCAGTGCCCCAAAGTCAGGCACTGCTGTCTGGATACCGTCCTGATTAGAATCTGTAATGTGCGAAAGCTTTGTTAGCTTCAGCCATTTTGTGAGTATCCTCACGTTTTTTAACAGCTCCGCCGGTACCATTGATTGCATCAATGATCTCACCAGCAAGACGCTCTTTCATTGTTTTCTCGGAACGAGCTCTGGAGTAGTTTGTGAGCCATCTCAGGCCGAGGGTCTGTCTTCTAGCTGGACGAACCTCCATTGGTACCTGATAGGTAGCACCACCGATACGGCGAGCTTTAACTTCCAGAACTGGCATGATGTTTTCCAGAGCTTCTTTGAAAGCTTCCAGAGCATCTTTACCTGTCTTCTCGTTAACGATTTCGAATGCACCATAAACGATCTTCTGGGCAACACCCTTCTTACCGTCGTACATGATATTGTTGATTAAACGTGTTACCAGTTTGGAATTGTACATTGGATCTGGCAGAACATCACGTTTAGCGATTTGACCTCTTCTTGGCACTTCGCTTCCCTCCTTCACAGTCTGAATTCATAGGTACTCGAAAGTGACAAAACTCCCGTTAAGCCATTGTGAAGTCTTCTATGCCGCCGATTGCAGGTGTTCCCTGTGTTCGGCTATATAAAAGCTCACATGAGCGCTTGTTTTCAAATTAAAATGGAGTTTTATTACTTTTTCTTTGGACGTTTTGCACCGTATTTGGAACGGCTCTGCATTCTGTTTGCTACACCCTGTGTATCGAGTGTACCGCGGATGATGTGGTAACGAACACCAGGGAGGTCCTTTACACGGCCGCCACGGATCAGAACAACGGAGTGTTCCTGAAGGTTGTGACCGATACCTGGAATGTAAGCGGTAGCTTCGATTCCGTTGGAAAGTCTTACTCTGGCAACTTTACGCAGCGCGGAGTTTGGTTTCTTTGGTGTCTGGGTTCTGATTGCAGTACATACACCACGTTTCTGAGGAGAATTCTGGTCGATTGCTTCTCTCTTCAGGGAGTTCCATCCTTTCAGAAGAGCTGGAGCTGTGGACTTTTTCTCTACAGATTCTCTGCCTTTACGAACTAATTGGTTAAAGGTTGGCATATTGCACCTCCTTGCTAAAGTTTATAAAATTTTTCGATGGTACGGCTTTAGTCCATGCCCTACCAATTAAATATTCTATCATCCAAAATCCAATCTGTCAACAAAATTTCTATCGACGTTTGCACCAATTTTCCGCGCTTTTATGCGCCTTTCCTTATACAAACCGAAACATTCCTTCTCATTCTTCCCCGGTATAACCCAACTTATTCCCATTCCAAAACAAAAAGGGAGCAACTGCTCCCTTTTTTACTGAGGATTTACCTTATAAAATGGTTACAGTGAGATCAAGTTGGAATATTTGCTTTTCTCACGCCATTCTTTGAGCTCTTCACCCTTATCTATATACTCGATCCGAACGCGGTCACCGTGATAATTAATGAAATCGATGCTGCCGTCTCCTCTAAGCTTTCGAATCAGGCTATCCTGGACAACCGAATTATATGCCTGAATGATCTGGTTTCTGGAAAATGGGGACAGGTGATACTCGACCGTAACATACTTTTCCGGATGAAGCTGGTCGATAAACTTGATTCCCTTTACTTCCCGATAAATTTCTACCAGTTCAATTGCCTTATCCATCGCTTTGACAGAAGGAACACCGATTTCCAACACTGCATCTGATTGACGGACTGTAATGTAGCTGTATTCATTTCCTGTTAGCTGATCACTCAGATAATTGGCAAAATCCCAAGCGTAGTCTTCCTTTGTCTTTTCCTTAACCGGATTTTCTGTTGGCGGTACTACTTCTTCCAGCAGATCTTCATATTGATCGACAATCTTGACCTCTGTTTTGATTCCATATTCTTTTTCTATTTGCTTGATCCTGTTCTGCAAACCGGAAGAAGCTTCGTTTACCACTTCAAGGTGCAGAGTATTGGTCTTTTTGACAAAATAGACAGCACTCATTTCTTTATAATCCAATAAACTGAGTTGTTCCTCCTGAAGTTCAAGCAACTGTTTTGTGGTGAGTTCCTTCTTTTTGGATGTGGAAATCTTTTTGTTCTGCGCTGCGGAGGATAAGCTCATATTCTGCTGCACTCCTACAGCAGTGTTGATCCCAGCGGCAAAGCTGTTGACTCCCATTCCAGCTGTCATAATAGCAGCAAGCAAAAATGCAACTATCTTCTTTTTCATATATTCTGTACCTCCTTCTTTTTTCCTTTAAAGACCAACAGAATCAGTCGGCAATATTTTTTGATATTCATTGACGACCACCATATCCCGGTAATCACTCTTTTCAAACCAGCTATCAAACTTCTTTGACGTTTCATCTGTGCAGTAAAGTTCGAGATAGCCATTATTAATCACAAGAGCATATCTTACCTGTTTCATAAGCTGGGTAAAATCTTTGTCTTTTTCGAGACTTTCCTTTGCCTTTTCCAGCTCTTTGATCGAGTATCGGCACAGCTCATAGCGTACTGTCACATCCTGTTTGGTTTGTTCGGTATATTTGGTGCACAGTTCTTTAGCACGACTGATATATTTTGCAGATGGTACTCCGATCTCCAACACACCATTTTGGTTAAACAGATAGGTATACTGTGTCTTCGACAGATTCTTCTGCAAATAATTTTTCAGGCTATCTGCCTCTTTTCTTCTTGTTTGCTCCTCAGAAAGAACCGCTTCCTGTTCTTTTTCATTCATCTTTTGATGAACAAATTCCCGTTCTTCTTCGGTAAGCTCATCATACCACTTTTGAAGCTCCTGCTGTTTTTTTGCTTCTTCCGGATCAACTTCGGCAGGTGCTTTTGGGTCTTCCTGCAACATTACTCCAACATCTGGATTAGGTTTTTGTTTTTCTCCCTCGTCTGCAAAAGATGGAATCGCTGTCAGTGTCAGCAACGTTCCCATAACCAGCAAAATACTAAGACCTTTTTTCATCGTTTTCCCTCCATTATGAAAGTGTAAGTGTCAGCAAATAAACATTATCCTCCAGATTTTTCAGCTCATTGATATCAGAAATAATCTCAGGCTTTAAACCGGATGCATTTTTCCCTCCTACGGCAAGAATCACGCGGTCGTGCGCAGAGATCTCTTCGCTTCTATTTCGATAAATCGTATCCATTGGTTCAATCCACTTTTGATAATACACTGTCTGTGCATTTTTCATCGTTTTTGCTCCGGCACCATAGCCGCCTTCATCATTGCTCAGGTAAACGGTGAAGTTATGATCCCCGGGGGCTAAACTTCCCTCATTTAATTTGCTCTCCATCCATTTTCCTTCTTCAAGACGCCAGAACGAAAAACTATATTGGCATTCCTCACTGGTATTGCAGGTGTAATACGCCTGCTTTTCTGCCTGAGGAGCATGATTTTCTGATTTTCCCTGAACACTTTGGTTGATCGCCTGTTCTTCCATCTGGTTTTCAGGCAACGTCATTCGGGACAAGGTCATACTTTCTTTCGAGCATCCGGTTAATGTCAAAATCATCGTCAAACTGATTAACATCCATACCATCGGTTTCATCTTATCTCTCCTTTTATTATCTTTACTATCATTGTAGCAGAAAATGAATATTTATCAATCCGACACTTGACTAATTTTCTAATTCCTTTCTTATGAAAAACGACAAAAAAAGCACATTGGACTTTTTGTCCAATGTGCTTTTTAAAACATACTTTAAATGAAACGTTAGAATGCTGCGCTTTCTTCGTCAGGTGCTTCTACAATTGCATCACTTGCAGGAGTTTCAGCAGCTTCCTGAATCGGAGCCTCTTCTTCTGGTTCGATATATTCAATGATACCGGTACCAGCTGGGATCAGCTTACCGATAATAACGTTTTCTTTCAGACCGCTGAGTGGGTCAACCTTACCTTTGATTGCAGCTTCGGTCAGAACACGGGTTGTTTCCTGGAAGGAAGCAGCAGACATGAAGGAATCGGTTGCCAGAGAAGCTTTGGTGATACCCATGAGTACTGCATGATAGGTTGCAGGTTTGCGGTGGATTCCGTCCTGTGCCTCCAGTGCAAGCAGTTCTTCATTTGCTTCACGCAGTTCCGATTTATCAATCAGAGAACCAGTGATCAGCTTGGTATCACCGCCGTCATCAATGCGGACTTTACGCATCATCTGACGAACGATAACTTCGATATGCTTATCGTTGATATCTACACCCTGTGTACGGTATACGCGCTGTACCTCTTTGATCAGGTAATCCTGAACAGCCAGCTCGCCGCTTACGGTCAGAACCTCACCTGGTTCAACGGAACCTTCGGTGATCAGCTGACCTTTTTCAACATACTGACCTTCCTGAACGATGATCTTGTAGTCAAATGGTACGATCTTGGTGAATACTTCACCATCTGCGCTGGTAACGTTAACAGTATTTGCACCCTTGTGATCCAGACGGAAGTTTGCAATACCGGAAACATGGCTGATGATTGCTGCGTTCTTTGGTTTTCTTGCCTCGAACAGCTCCTCAACCCTTGGAAGACCCTGTGTAATATCGCTTGCGGAAGCAACACCACCGGTATGGAAAGTACGCATGGTCAGCTGGGTACCAGGCTCACCGATAGACTGTGCAGAAATTACGCCGACTGCTTCACCAATGCCAACAGGCTGACCGTTTGCAAGGTTAGCACCGTAACATTTTGCACAGACACCCTTCTTAGCCTGACAATTGAGGATGGAACGGATCTTAACCTGTGTGATACCTGCATCAACGATCTTCTGAGCAGTTTTCTCGTCGATCATCTTTTCACGGGTAGCCAGAACTTCGCCGGTCTGCGGATGAACAACATCATCTGCAAGGTAACGTCCGGTCAGACGTTCTGCCAGGCTTTCAATAACACGTCCGCTGTCTTCGATATCGTAAACCATGATACCTTCGTGAGTACCACAGTCATCGCAACGGATGATAACATCCTGAGATACGTCAACCAATCGACGGGTCAGGTAACCAGAGTCCGCAGTACGCAGCGCGGTATCTGCCAGACCTTTACGAGCGCCTCGAGAGGACTGGAAGTACTCCAAGATGTTTAAGCCTTCACGGTAGTTAGATTTAATAGGAATTTCGATCGCTTTACCGGAGGTGTTTGCAATCAGACCACGCATACCTGCCAGCTGTCTGATCTGCTCCATGGAGCCTCGAGCACCGGAATCTGCGAACATGTAAATTGGGTTTCTTTCACCGAAGGTTGCGCTCAGCTCTTTCTTAACTGCGTCGGTGGTATCGTTCCATACCTTGATGACACGGTCATAACGAACGTCATCGGAGATAAGACCACGGTCATACTGACGTTTGATCTGTGCTACCTTTTCGTCCGCCTGAGCGATCAGTTCCTGTTTGTTTTCAGGAATCAGAGCATCTCGTACCGCAACGGTCAGACCGCTCTTGGTAGAGTATTTAAAGCCCTGGTTTTTGATCTTGTCAAGAACTTCGGAAGTCTTAACAGTACCGCATGCGCGGATACATTTATCAATGATCTTTCCGAGCTCTTTCTTTCTAACCAGGAATGCAACTTCCAGGTCAAACTGTTTCTCGGAATCGGTTCTGTCTACAAAACCAAGATCCTGTGGGATTGGATCATTGAAGATGATACGGCCAACAGTAGCATCAATGATGCGGCTGATGGTTTTGCCGTTGATTTCTTTGGATACACGAACCTTGATTGGAGCATGCAGGCCAACAACACCGGTGTCATAAGCCATTTTTGCTTCATCAAAGTTGCGGAATACCTTGCCTGCACCTGGTTCGTCTTCACGTACCATGGTCAGGTAGTAGGAACCGAGGATCATATCCTGTGTCGGGATGGTTACAGGACGACCATCGGAAGGTTTGAGCAGGTTTCCAGCTGCCAGCATCAGGAAGCGGGCCTCAGCCTGTGCCTCTGCGGACAGTGGGAGGTGAATAGCCATCTGGTCACCGTCGAAGTCCGCGTTAAATGCGGTACATACCAGTGGGTGCAGACGGATTGCACGACCTTCTACCAGGATTGGCTCGAATGCCTGGATACCCAGACGGTGCAGGGTAGGCGCACGGTTTAAGAGAACCGGATGGTTCTTGATTACAACTTCCAGTGCATCCCAAACTTCCTTCATGGAAGCTCTGTCTACCATCTTGCGGGCATTTTTAATGTTGGTTGCGATTTCCTGGTCAACCAGACGTTTCATAACGAATGGTTTGAACAGCTCGAGTGCCATTTCTTTTGGCAGACCGCACTGATACATCTTCAGGTCTGGTCCGACAACGATTACCGAACGTCCAGAGTAGTCAACACGTTTACCAAGCAGGTTCTGACGGAAACGACCCTGTTTACCTTTCAGCATATCGGACAGGGATTTGAGCGGACGGTTGTTTGGACCAGTTACCGGTCTGCCGTGACGTCCGTTGTCGATGAGGGCATCGACAGATTCCTGAAGCATTCTCTTTTCGTTGCGAACGATGATGTCAGGTGCACCCAGTTCGATCAGCTTTTTCAGACGGTTGTTACGGTTGATCACTCTGCGGTACAGATCATTCAGGTCACTGGTAGCAAAACGTCCGCCGTCGAGCTGAACCATTGGACGGATATCCGGTGGAATAACCGGAACAACATCCATGATCATCCAGGAAGGCTGGTTGCCGCTGAGGCGGAATGCCTCAACGACTTCCAGACGTTTTAAGATTCTTGCTCTCTTCTGACCAACTGGAAGGGTTTCCAGTTCGTCTTTAAGCTCTCTGGAGAGCTGTTCGAGGTCGAGATCTTCCAGCAGTTTTTTGATTGCTTCTGCACCCATGGATGCTTCGAACTCGTCCTCATAAGCTTCGCGCATATCGCGATATTCCTTCTCAGAAAGAAGGGTGTATTTTTTCAGGTTTGTTGTACCTGGGTCAGTTACAATATAGGATGCAAAGTACAGCACCTTTTCCAGAAGTCTTGGAGACATGTTGAGCAAAAGACCCATTCTGGAAGAAGTACCCTTAAAGTACCAGATATGAGAAACCGGAGCAGCCAGCTCGATGTGACCCATTCTTTCACGACGAACCTTGGATTTTGTTACCTCAACACCGCAGCGTTCGCAGATTTTGCCTTTGTAACGCAGGCGTTTGTATTTACCACAGTAACACTCCCAGTCCTTGGTTGGACCAAAGATTCTTTCACAGAACAGACCATCACGTTCTGGTTTCAGGGTTCTATAGTTGATGGTTTCCGGTTTTTTAACCTCACCATAAGACCATTCCCTGATTTTTTCCGGAGAAGCCAAGCCGATTTTAATAGACTCGAATACGTTAAATTCCATTTTACGACCCCTTCTTCCTTAATTACATATTATCATCACTGTCATCATCAATGCCAAAGTCGGAGAACTCATCCAGCAGGCTGCCGAAATCATCGTCGTCCTGCATATCAGGATGTTCCATAGCAAAGCTGTCCTCAAACTCGGAATCAACTGCGACGGTCTCGCTTTCAAAGGTAGTTCCGTCGTCTTCTTCCTGATAACGCTCATTGCCGTTAAAGCCCATATCGTCATCCAGATCCTGTTTGAGATCGATCTCCTCGTTGTTCTTATCCAGTACCTTAACATCAAGCGACAGAGACTGAAGCTCTTTGATGAGTACCTTGAAGGATTCCGGGACACCTGGCTTCGGAACGTTTTTGCCTTTTACGATAGCCTCGAATGTCTTTACACGTCCGACAACATCGTCCGATTTTACTGTCAGGATTTCCTGCAGGGTGTAAGCAGCACCGTAAGCTTCCAGTGCCCAAACCTCCATCTCACCGAAACGCTGACCACCAAACTGAGCTTTACCACCCAGAGGCTGCTGAGTTACCAGCGAGTATGGACCGGTGGAACGGGCATGGATCTTATCGTCTACCAGGTGATGCAGCTTGAGGTAGTACATGTAACCAACGGTTACCGGGTTATCAAATGGTTCGCCGGTACGTCCGTCATAAACGGTTGTCTTACCGTCGCCGCGCAGACCTGCCATTTCCAAACATTCTTTAATATCATTTTCGTTTGCGCCGTCAAAAACAGGTGTCATGATCTTCCAGCCCAGTTCAGCAGCAGCACGTCCCAGATGGACCTCAAGTACCTGACCGATGTTCATACGGGAAGGTACGCCCAGAGGGTTCAGAACGATGTCCAGCGGACGACCGTCAGCCAGGAATGGCATATCTTCCTGAGGAAGGATTCTGGAAACAACACCCTTATTACCATGACGACCTGCCATCTTATCGCCGACAGAAATCTTACGTTTCTGAGCGATGTAGCAGCGAACAACCATGTTAACACCAGGAGAAAGCTCATCGGAGTTTTCTCTGGTAAATACTTTTACGTCAACGATGATACCGTACTCACCGTGTGGAACACGCAGGGAGGTATCACGAACTTCTCTTGCTTTTTCACCGAAGATTGCACGCAGCAGTCTTTCTTCAGCGTTGAGCTCGGTTTCACCCTTTGGTGTAACCTTACCAACCAGAATATCACCGGAGTGAACTTCTGCACCGATACGAATAATACCGCGGTCATCCAGCTCTTTGAGGGCATCCTCACCGACGTTTGGAATGTCGCGGGTGATTTCTTCCGGTCCGAGCTTGGTGTCACGCGCTTCGATTTCGTGCTCCTCGATGTGGATGGAGGTGTAAACGTCGTCGCGTACCATTCTTTCGTTCAGCAGTACAGCGTCCTCGTAGTTGTAACCTTCCCATGTCATAAAGCCGATCAGAGCGTTTTTACCCAGCGAGATTTCACCATTGCAGGTAGCAGGACCATCAGCCAGTACCTGTCCAACGCTGACACGTTCGCCTGCGCTGACAATTGGTCTCTGGTTGAAGCAGGTTCCCTGGTTGGAACGCAGGAATTTGATGATGTGGAAGTTTTTGAGCTCGCCGTCATCAGTGCGGACAACAACCTTGTTTGCGTCAACGCGGTCAACCACACCGTTTACGTCGGAAACAACGCAGACACCCGAGTCAACAGCTGCTTTGTACTCCATACCGGTACCAACGATTGGGTTTTCGGTCTTGAGAAGCGGCACTGCCTGACGCTGCATGTTCGCACCCATCAGAGCTCGGTTGGTATCGTCGTTTTCAAGGAATGGGATCATTGCTGTTGCAACGGATACTACCATCTTAGGCGATACGTCCATGTAGTCTACCTGCTCACGTTCCACGATCTTAACCATGTCGCGGTGACGAACCGAAACCATCTTGTTTGCGAAGGTGTTTTCTTCAGTCAGCGGTTCGTTTGCCTGTGCAACGATGAATTCGTCTTCACGGTCAGCAGTCATATATTCTACTTCATCCAGAACTTTGCCGGTTTCTTTGTCAACACGGCGGTATGGAGCCTCGATGAAGCCGTATTTGTTGATTCTTGCGAAAGTAGCCAGGTAGGAAATCAGACCGATGTTAGGACCTTCTGGGGTCTCTACCGGACACATTCTTCCGTAGTGGCTGTAGTGTACGTCTCGAACTTCGAAACCTGCACGGTCTCTGGAAAGACCGCCAGGACCCAGAGCGGAAAGACGTCTCTTGTGGGTCAGTTCTGCCAGAGGGTTGTTCTGGTCCATGAACTGGGACAGTGGGGAGGAACCAAAGAACTCTTTGATTGCAGCAACAACCGGACGGATGTTGATCAGAGCCTGTGGAGTGATAACCTCCATATCCTGTGCCTGAGTTGTCATTCTTTCACGAATAACACGTTCCATTCTGGAGAAACCGATTCTGAACTGGTTCTGAAGCAGTTCGCCGACAGAACGGATTCTTCTGTTGCCCAGATGGTCAATGTCGTCGGTGGAGCCAACGCCGTTGCCCAGGCAGCAGACATAGTTGATGGTTGCAAAGATATCGTCCTTGATGATGTGTTTTGGAATCAGGTCATCTGCTCTGTCCACGATCATCTGGCGCAGCTCTTCATCAGAGTTGCAGCTATCCAGAATTTCACACAGTACCGAGAAACGTACCTTTTCATTAACACCGATCTCTTCGAGCTCTTCCTCGGTGTAGCAGGAGGTGTAATCAAGCAGGTTAACCATACCATTGGAGATAACCTTTACGATGCGGTCACCGCATTTGAGGAATACGGTGTCAACACCTGCGCGCTCGATCTCTTCTGCTTTTGCACGGGTCAGAACTTCGTCTGGTTCTGCCATCACTTCACCGGTACGGCTGTTGATGATTGGTTCAGCAACAATGTGACCGTTGATTCTGGAAGCGATACCCAGTTTTTTGTTGTATTTGTAACGTCCAACACGGGACAGGTCGTATCTTCTAGCGTCAAAGAACAGTGCGTTCAGATGGGACTGAGCGCTGTCTACTGTTGGTGGTTCACCTGGACGCAGTTTTCTGTAAACCTCCAGCAGAGCCTCTTCTGTGTTGTTGGTGCTGTCCTTTTCGATGGTAGCCTGGATTCTTGCATCTTCACCAAAGAATTCCAGAATCTGCGCATCGCTGGAAAGACCCAGGGCACGGATAAAGGTTGTTACTGGCAGCTTTCTGTTTTTATCAATACGAACATAGAAGACATCGTTGGAGTCGGTTTCGTACTCAAGCCATGCGCCGCGGTTTGGAATAACTGTTGTAGAGAAAAGTTCCTTACCAGCTTTGTCACGGGATACACCGTAGTACACGCCTGGAGAACGTACCAACTGGGAAACGATAACTCGCTCCGCACCATTGATAATAAATGTACCGCTTGGTGTCATCACAGGGAAATCACCCATGAAGATGTCCTGTTCTTTTACCTCGCCTGTCTCCTTGTTCAGGAGGCTTGCACGAACCCGCAGAGGAGCTGCATATGTTGCATCGCGCTCTTTACACTCTTCGATGGTGTATTTGGGTTTTTCGTCAAGACGGTAATCGATAAAGTCAAGTACCAGATTGCCCTGATAGTCTGAAATCTCGGACATATCTTTAAATACTTCCTTTAATCCCTCCTCAAGAAACCATTTGTAGGAGTTTTTCTGCACTTCAATCAGGTTTGGCATTTCCAAAACCTCATTAATCCGAGAAAAGCTCATTCGAACATTTTTACCCAGATGTACCGGCTTAACATTCACCATAGGCTTATCCACTCCAATCCGCTTATTTTAACAATTGTCTAATGTGTACAACTTTGTTCGGTTAGAATCCATTATTTTGCAAAAAGGTATTGAATTCTTCTTTCTTCTATGCTACAATATGTTTAGTCAACTACACAACTATCCATTTTGATACATTATAATATTATATTGTATTTTGCCGTTAAAGTCAATCTTTCCGGCACCTTTTGTCGTAAGAAAAACTCCGATTTTTTGATCGGAGTTTTGTTTATTTATGCCAAAATTCAACTTTCTATTTCATCTAAGAGTCTTCTTGACAGAGACTCTTTTTTCTGTTTTTCTCAAATTCCTGATACCAGTTTCCCTGATAGGTAAGCTCTCCCTCGTCCCCTTCTGCCAAAAGATCCCATTCTTCCTTTGTCACACTCAGCTCGATCTCTTTCTCTTCCTCCGTGCGGAAGGTCGCATAATATATGATCCGCACAATCATATTGTTTTTGGCAGATGAATTTTCACGGCGATAGATCGGTTTTTCCCTTTTGGAAATCACCGATGCATGAACTGTGACAACCGGCTCTTTGTCCAGCTTTTTTCTTTGATAGGCAACACCAATCAGTGTCATAATCAATGCACCCACCACACTGATAAGCAAAAACGCTCCCAACACAGCAAGCAACATTCCGAAAATACCAAGCATCAAACAAAATCCTCTCTGTTTTTTTGATTATTGTAACACAGATCTTGCGCTGATACAAGAACACAAACGATCCCGTCAAAACAAAAACCTTCCGGCAAAACACCGGAAGGTTTTTGTTCTTTGTTTAATTAGTCCATCTTAGCAACAAGGAACTCATAGAAACCACGATGTGTTTCGTACAGGTCAACCTTGGAGATGATTTCCATTGGAGCATGCATGCACAGAACTGGAACACCGATATCGATGGTGTCAACGTCCAGCTCAGCAATGTATTTAGCAACAGTGCCGCCGCCGCCCTGGTCAACTTTACCAAGTTCACCAAACTGCCATACAACGTCTGCATTGTCGAGGATTGCACAAACTTTGCTTGTGAATTTAGCGTTGCAGTCGTTGGTGCTGCTCTTACCGCCTGCACCTGTGTATTTAACAACACATACACCGTAGTTGATGAAGGAAGAGTTCTGTTTTTCATAAGCATCTGCAAATGCTGGATCGAATGCTGCGCTTACGTCAGCAGACAGACATTTGGAGTTGGACAGAACGCGTCTTACTGGAACGCCGAATGGCTCAGCCAGATCAGCCAGGAAGTATTCCAGGAATCTGGAGTGCATACCGGTGTTACCGTCAGAACCAACTTCTTCTTTATCAGCGAAGATAACAACAGAAGTCCATTCTGGGTTGGTGTTTGCGATTTCAGCTGTCATTTCAGTGTAGGAGCAAACACGGTCGTCATGACCATATGCGCCGATCATGCTTCTGTCAAGACCGAGGTCTCTTGCTTTGAGAGCTGGAACAACGCTCAGTTCAGCGCCCAGGAAGTCTCTTTCAGTGATGCCGTATTTTTCGTTGAAGATCTTCATCAGGTTCAGTTTAACCTTTTCAGAAGCTTTTTCATCTTTAAACTGTCTGGAACCGATCAGAATATTCATGGATTCGCCCTTGAATGCTTCTGCCAGAGTCTGAGTTCTCTGTTTGGATGCCAGATGTGGCAGCAGGTCGGTTACGCAGAAAATTGGATCGTTTTCATCTTCACCGATGGTGATGGTAACAACAGAACCGTCTTTCTTGTAAACGTCACCGTGCAGAGCCAGAGGAATGGTTGGCCACTGGTATTTCTTGATACCACCATAGTAATGTGGTCTGAGGTAACCCAGTTCTGCTTCTTCAAACAGTGGGCTTGGTTTCAGGTCAAGTCTTGGGGAATCAACATGAGCTGCAAGGATCTTAACGCCTTTTTCGATTGGACGGGTACCCATAGTACCGAAGATCAGAGATTTGCCGCGGTTGTTGTAGTAGAATCTTTCACCTGGCTGATATTTTTTGCCTGGTACAAATTCTTCATAACCGTTTTCTTTCAGCTGTCTGATAGCTTCTCTGACTGCTTCCATTTCGATTTTGGCTGCATCCATATATTTTTTGTAGCCTTCAGCATAATCGTATGCTTTATCGATCTCTTCGTCAGACAGACGGGTGGTACCGTTGACCATCTTCATCATTAATTCTTCCTGGAGCTGCTCGCCTTTGGTTTTTTCCATATCGTTCATCCTCCCGATTAAAATTTTTAGCTGTCCTGAAAATTACATCCAAAACAACCGATATCTACACCGTTTTTAACTTACGGTTAGAAACAAATTTACTAAGAATAAAGTTTGCGATAGATTTTTTTGGTTTCGGAAACTTTGTTATAATACCATTCTGTATCAGAATAGGGTATTTTGTCAAGTGTTTTTCCATCTTTTGAGTATTCTTCCTGCGAAAGCCAGGAATTTACATTCCCCATTCCCGCATGGTAGGAACAGATCGCCAGCTTTTCATCGCCGGTTTCTTCCAGAAGCAGATGCAGCATATAGGTTCCATACTGGATGGAAACCTCCGGATCAAAGATATCCTCGTAGCTGACACCGCTCTCATCCCCCATCCGGTACTGCACCCATTCAAATGCATCTTCTGTCATCTGCATGACTCCGCGTGCATCTGCATGAGAAACCGCATTGGGGTCAAAGTTGCTTTCCACCTTTGCCACCGCATACACAAGATCCCGGTCCACCTGGTATTCCCTGCTGTAATGCTCCACATATTCCCGATAGGTTCTTGGATACAGCTGGCGGTAGACACTTTCTGTTGCCGGCTGCAGTGCGGCAAATCCTGCCGCTACCAAAACAACCAGCAAAACAAGCCACAAAAAAATGGATTTTCTTTTCGCAGAACCTGCACGTTTCTTTTTCCTTGCCATCAAAACCTCCACCGTTTAAAAAAGGGGTTTTTACTGCTGTGCCTCCGATGAATTTCCCGCTTCCATCTCTGCTTCCAGTTTGGAAAGCAAAACAGAAGTCTGATTTTTCAGCTCATCGATGCTGCCGTTATTTTCCAGCACCTGCCACGAACGGCTCTTATAGTATTCCTCGTCGTGCTGTGCCTGAATGCGTTCATCCGCTTCCTCTTCTGTCAGCTTATCTCGGCGGATAATGCGCTCTTTGCGAGACTGTACATCCGCTGTGACCGAAACAACACGGTCACATTCGCGGTCTGCACCGCTCTCAAATAAAGTTGGAGCATCCAGCACGATAATTCCTTCCTGCTGTTCCCGCAGACGTTTTAATTCTCTGCGGATACTGTCGATGATGTATGGAAACATCAGGTTATTTAATTTCTTGAGTTTTTCTTTATCGTTAAAGACAGTGCGCGCCATTTTCTTTCGGTTGAGCGTACCATCCATGTTGATATATTCACAGCCAAACTCCAGGGCAATGTCAGCGATGCAGGCGCTGCCTGTCTCGACGACCTCCCTTGCGATTTTGTCCGCATCAATCACAACGACTCCGTTTTCCCTAAGATAGTCCGAAACCGTCGATTTTCCTGCACCGGTCTGACCGGTGAGCCCCACGATCATATTTCTCATTCCTGTGACCTATGCCTCACTTTCCCCATCCAGAGTATGCTCCTGATATGCTGCAGCCCGAATCAGGCGATTATACACCGCAAGACCCACGCCTTGTTTGGATGGACAGCGCGCATACACTTCCTGTGCGCCCCTTTCATCCAATTCTCTAAGCGCTGCAAACAGGTGCTTTGCCTGATCGGTTTCATCTTTGCCCAGGCTGATATATGGAACCTGTAAAAAAGGAACATCCTCCTCAAAGCAGAGTGCAAACAGACCTTCTTTCTTCTGGGAATTGACATATTCTGTAAACTCCCTACTGTCTGCATCCAGAATGGTGATTTTTGCCTTCGGCGCATAGTGCTTGTACTTCATACCCGGAGAATCCGCGCGGACTCCCTCTTTGAGCTTTTCGGTTACCGCTTCATGAATCATCAGATCCGGCAGAAATTCTTTTAACATCTGCGGAGTCACAGCACCCGGGCGCAGCAGGATCGGCTTTTCCCCTGCAAGGGAAATAACGGTCGACTCTACGCCCACACTGCACTCTCCGGCATCCACAATCGCGTCCACACGACCCCAGAGGTCATGCACACAATGCTGCGCTGTGGTGGGGCTTGGGGAACCGGAAAGATTTGCCGAAGGCGCTGCAATCGGCACCCCTGCCTCATGGATAATCGCTCTTGCTACCGGGTGAGCTGGAATACGGATTGCCACCGTTTCCAGTCCTCCCGAAGTTTCCAGTGGGATAATATCCTTTTTCGGCAGAATGATCGTCAGCGGTCCCGGACAAAAACGCCTGCACAGCTCATAATAAACCGGCGGGATGTTTTTGGCATAACGTTCTGCCTGGGAAGCATCCTCGATATGAATAATCAGTGGATTATCCTGCGGACGTCCCTTTGCCAGAAAGATATTTTTTACCGCATCAGGATTCAGGGCATTGGCACCCAGACCATAAACTGTTTCAGTCGGAAGTGCAACCAGTCCGCCCTGACGGATGATCTGTCCTGCACGGATGATCGCTTCCCTGTCCTGTTTCATTTCCTTTACAGTTAAAAGCTGTGTCTCTCTGTGCTTAAAAATTTGCTCTTGCATGGATTTAAGCCTCTTTTCAGCAGACAGTTTAGTTTTCGCTGCCGGTAGCGTTCGAGCTTTCTTTGAGTTTTTCTGCCTGGTCAAAGGTGTTGAGTCCATCAAACAGCTCGGTCAGGTCACCGTTGAGTATCTGCTCCAGTTTATACAGGGTCAGACCAATGCGGTGATCGGTAACGCGTCCCTGTGGATAGTTGTAGGTACGGATACGTTCTGCACGGTCACCTGCACCAACCTGCAGTTTTCTTTCGGAAGCAATCTTTTCCTCCTGCTCTCTCTGCATCTTTTCATAGATACGGGAGCGCAGAATCTTCATTGCTTTATCCTTATTCTTGTACTGGCTTCGTTCATCCTGACACTCAACAACAGTACCGGTAGGAATATGGGTGATTCGGATTGCAGACTCGGTCTTATTTACATGCTGACCGCCTGCACCGCCCGAACGGTAGGTATCGATCTGAAGATCTTTTGGATTGATTTCAACCTCAACATCATCCACTTCCGGCAGAACAGCAACGGTAACGGTGGATGTGTGGATACGGCCCTGTGTTTCGGTTTCCGGTACACGCTGTACACGGTGAACACCCGATTCAAATTTGAATTTGGAGTAAGCTCCTTCACCGTTGATGGAGAAGCTGATTTCCTTGTAGCCGCCCAGTTCGGTTGGGTTTGCGTTGAGGATCTCGATCTTCCAGCCTTGGCTTTCTGCATACATCGAGTACATTCTGAACAGGCTGTTTGCAAACAGTGCTGCCTCATCACCGCCTGCACCGCCGCGGATCTCAACGATAACGTTCTTGTCATCGTTCGGGTCTTTTGGAATCAGCAGAATTTTAAGCTCTTCCGAGATGGTTTCGATATCTTTTTTGCTGGTTTCATACTGTTCTTCGATCAGTTCGCGGAAATCTTTGTCCAGACCGCTTTCTTCCAGCATCATTTTTGCCTCGTCCATATCGTTTTTAGCCTTGGTATATTCGCGGTATTTTTCAACGATTGGAGTCAGGTTCTTATACTCCTTCATCAGCTCCGCATACTGTTTTGGGTCGCTGACAACATTTGGGTCCATCAACTTGTCGTTGATTGCCTGATAGCGTTCTTCCGCTACGCTTAACTGTTCAAACATCGTTTCATTCTCCTTAAATCTTTTATTCCGTCATTTTCTTTTCTGTTTTGATCCGCCCTCTTTGCAGCTGCCTTTCCTTTATGGCCTGCGGATCTCCCGGATATTTTTTTCTGCCTTACTTCTGGCAACCATGACCTCATGGCCGCAGCCGGTACAACGAAGCTTAAAATCCATGCCGCTTCTCAATACTAGGAACTTGTTTTCCCCGCAGGGATGATTTTTCTTCATAACCAAGATATCGCCAACACGCACGTCCATCTTCTGCGACCTCCTTTTCTCAAGTCCACTATCCGGAAAATTAATCAGGACAACGGTCAAAAATTCCTGCATACAGATTCTATTATAGCAAACAAGCCCTTGTTTGTGCAACAAAATCTTGCACAAACTTTACCACAATCATGCAAAAGAAAAGCATTTTATTCTTTTGCGTCCCTTTGTAAAATTTTGATGCGTACCCTTTTTGCCAGCACAGACAGATCAGAAATAAATCCATTCTCTCCTGCATATAGATAAACCAGCCATTGACGCTATCTGATAAAACAAAAAACTGTCCAAACCGTTTGGACAGGAGGAGGGAAGAAAAATGACAAACTACTGGCCCGAGGGCTGGCTTGTAAATACCGCACAAAATCACAGTTTCTGTCAAAATATTTCCGGACTTCGGGAAGCGCTTCACAGCCAGACTATTCTGGAAGCAAGAGCTTGTGTCTGTACGCCGGAACATGATCTGGTGGTCGATTTTGGATTCTGCAAAGGAAAAATTCCCCGCTGTGAAGGCGCTGTTGGGATCAGTGACGGCACCACCCGCGACATTGCGCTACTTTCCCGTGTCAATAAACCGGTCTGCTTTGTTGTCCAATCCATCGAGCAAAATCCGGATGGTTCCTTCACCCCAATTTTGTCCCGCCGCCTTGCACAACAGAGATGCTTAGAAGAATCGATCCGTCATCTTCACGCTGGAGACATCATCCCCGCACGTGTCACCCATCTGGAAGCGTTCGGCTGTTTTGTGGATATTGGCTGCGGCATCCCTTCCCTGATTCCAATTGACTGCATTTCGGTGTCCCGTATCTCCCATCCGTCCGACCGCTTCCGCACCGGACAGGACATCTATGCCGTCGTCACGGATGTGGACCAGAACCTGCGGGTATCCTTAAGCCATAAGGAACTTCTTGGGACCTGGGAGGAAAACGCTGCACTGTTTTCTTCCGGTGAAACGGTATCCGGCATCGTGCGTTCGGTGGAGCACTACGGGGTTTTTGTAGAGCTTGCACCCAACCTGGCAGGACTTGCTGAGCCCAAAGATGGGGTGAAAGTTGGACAGCAGGCAAGCGTCTACATAAAGAACCTGATTCCCGAAAAGATGAAAATTAAACTCATCATCATCGACTCGTTTGACCCACCCGGTGATGTCCCTGCTCCGATTACTCCCCTGCGCTACTTTATCGATTCAGGACACCTCGACCACTGGGTTTATTCTCCTGCTGTATCAAACAAAAAGATCGAAACTTTCTTTGCATAAAATCATTTTCTCGAAAGCAAAAGAGGAACCACAACGGTTCCTCTTTTTGGTTTTGTATTAATAGGTCAGGACTTCGTATCCGTCCTCTGTCACCGCTACGGTGATCTCCCACTGAGCGGACAGCTTGCCATCACTGGTTACCACAATCCAATCCTGTCCGTTTTCATCCATGCGGACATTGTGCTTTCCTTCGTTTACCATCGGCTCAATGGTAAATACCATTCCTGGTGCCAGCATCATGTCAGTACCTCTTTTGCCGACATAGCCTACCCATGGATCTTCGTGGAATTCCAAGCCAATTCCATGGCCGCCTATTTCACGGACGATGGTATATCCGTTCTTATGGGCATGGTCGGAAATTGCCTGTGCAATATCTCCCAAAAAGCCCCATGGTTTTACTTCAGCAAGTCCCAGCTCCACACATTCTTTGGCAACTTTGACCAAGTTTGCAGCATTTTCGGAAACTTCGCCGATACAGAACATTCTGGAAGAATCAGAAAAATAACCGTTGTAGATGGTGGAAACATCCACATTGATGATATCGCCGTCTTTTAAGACAACCTTGTCGGATGGGATACCGTGGCATACCTGATCGTTTACCGAGGTGCATACGCTCTTTGGAAATCCTTCATAGTTGAGAGGTGCAGGGATACCGCCCAGACGAGTGGTCTCATCATAAACAATCTTGTCAATCTCTTCGGTGGTCATTCCGGCATGAATCTTCTGTGCCACCAGGTCAAGCACTGCAATGTTGATCTTGCTGCTCTGACGGATGCCTTCAATCTGTTCTGGTGTTTTGATCATCTCATGGGTCGGTACGGTATGGCCCTCTCTGCGGAAATGGTCCAGTTTTTCATCAAATTCCATGTGGCAGTGTTTATATTTTTTCTGGCTGCCGCACCAGCATGGGTCGTTGCGGCCCAGTTTTTTCTCAGACATTGTTGTTACCTCCTGTCAAATATTCTTCTCTTGTCAGCGAATAGATACAGTCGTCATGAATCACGCCATTGCGATCTGAAACCGCGTGGCGGATGCAGCCTTCCTTAACAAATCCTAACTTTTCGGCAAGCTTTGCCGAAGCAATATTTTCTGCATAGCACCGCAGGGAAAGGACCTGCACCCCCTGCGCAAATAACATCTCTATCAGTGCCTGCATTGCTTCGGTCATATATCCTTTTCTGGCTTCTTTCTGCGCAAGATAATAGGAGAGGGTCTGGGAATGAACCTGATAACGCAATGCATCCCCGCCAAAGAAGCAGGCTCCGATCACCTTTCCGTCTTCCTTTTTCTCGAGAATCAGGGTACGATCCTGTTCTTCCATCAGTTCTTCCTGCAGCTGCTTCTGATTTTTGGGAGTAGTCGGATTAAACTGAAGAACAAACTCACTGTTTCGAATCGGGAGTAAAGGCACCGCATCCTCAGGTGTGGGAGCTCTCAATATCAAGCGTTCGGTTTCGATCTGTTTCACCCTGTTCTTCCCTTCTTTCCGCAGCAGAAAAAGATATACCAAATCCATCGGCTTTGTTTTTAGTATAACGCAGAAATACCACAAATTGCAAGATTAGTTTGTAAACACAAGCCAAATCTTTTCGGTTAAAAAAGGAACCGGTTTTTCAACCGGTTCCTTTTTTCATCCATTAGTTTTCCATCTTCCATTTTACGCCCTGTGGGGTATCCAGCAGAACGATTCCGCGTGCTTTCAGATCATCACGGATCTTGTCAGCGAGTGCAAAATTCTTTTCTTTTCTTGCCTGCTGACGCTGTTCGATCAGTGCTTCGATCTCTGCGTCCAGATTGTCTTCCTTGCGGTCGTACAGAAGACCCAGAACATCGGTAACCAAACGATCAAACATCTCGCTTGCATAGGAAAGTGCTTCTTTTGCTCTTGGTACTGCAATAAAGGTATTGATGTCGCGTACCAGATCAAATACTGCTGCGATACCGTCAGCGGTGTTGAGGTCATCGTCCATTGCTTCAATAAACTGTGCCTTTCTGCTGTCTACCTGCTGTTTGAATGCTTCATCTGCAGCAGCATCAGCAGTTTCCGGCAGAGCGTTTTTGATAGCAAAGTCGAGGTTGTCGCGGCAGTTGTGCAGACGCTCGAGCGCTGCCTTGCACTGCTCAATGATGGTCAGATTATAGTTGATTGGGCTTCTGTAATGAGCGGAAAGCATCATGTATTTGATTGGCTCGTAGCCGTATTTCTCCGCTACCTCACGAACCGTAAAGAAGTTGCCCAGAGATTTGCTCATCTTTTTGTTGTCAACGTTAATATAACCGTTGTGCATCCAGTAGTGAGCATATTCTTTTCCAGTGCAGCACTCAGACTGTGCGATTTCATTTTCATGATGCGGGAAGATCAGGTCCTGACCGCCACAGTGGATATCGATGGTTTCACCCAGATGTTTATGAATCATTGCGGTACATTCGATATGCCAGCCTGGACGACCCTCACCCCAGCGGGAAGACCAATGTGGTTCTCCCGGTTTTGCGGATTTCCACAGTACAAAGTCCAGTGGATCTTCCTTGTGTTCACCGACACTGATTCTGGCACCGCTTTCGAGTTCTTCCAATGGCTGATGGGACAGTTTGCCGTAACCTGGATCTTTCTTTGTGCGGAACAGAACGTCGCCGTTTGCTTCGTAAGCAAAGCCCTTGTCTTCGAGGGTTTCCACGATGTGTTTGATCTCATCAATGGTTTCAGTTGCCTTTGGATGGATGGTTGCTTCGCGGATACCGAGGCCTTTGGTATCGGTCAGGTATTCGTTGATGTAGCGTTCTGCGATTTCCTTTGCAGTTACGCCTTCTTCGTTTGCCTTTTTGATGATCTTGTCATCGATGTCGGTAAAGTTCTGGACAAAGGTAACATCGTATCCTTTAAATTCCAGATATCTGCGCATAGTGTCAAATACACAGATTGGACGTGCGTTGCCGATGTGGATAAAGTTATATACAGTCGGTCCGCAGGCATACATTTTTACCTTGCCCTGCTCGATCGGCACAAATTCTTCTTTTTCTCGGGTTAGAGTGTTAAATATTTTCATAGAGAATCTCTCCTTTCAGTAACCAGTTTTTATCAGTTCTCATGTGTTATGTATTGCATATATAAAATGGGATAAGGATTTCCCATCTCATCCTCCGGTATACGGCGGAACACGGAAAAGCCCATATGTTGGTAAAAGCCTACCGCCTGCGGATTTTGTTCATTGACTGTCACTTCCTGCACCTGATATTGACCAAGTGCCATCTGAACCAGCTGTTTCCCCAGCCCTTTGCCTCTGTATGCAGGCGCAATAAACAGCATTTCCAGTCTATGTTCTTCCGTTCCCATAAATGCTGCCGGATGTCCTTGCGCAAAAGCCACCACAAGATGTTCCACTCCACAGAGCATCTGAGGTACAAAAGGAGCAAGCGCACGAATCTGATCCTCGGACAAAAACAGATGGGTCTCCCGCACCGATGTCTCCCACACGGTACAAAGCTGTGCAATCAGCCCGTCGTCACGATCCTCTTTTTTGATTTCTCTGATCTGAAGCATTCTTTTCCTTTCTGCAAAAAACTCCGCCCCCACCTGCCAGATGGCAGATGAAGGCGGAGTGATAATTCCGCGGTTCCACTTCAAATTTATCGCTTTTCCCTTTAACGCAGGAGGTACGTTCCTCTATACTCGGCTTGCTTTCCAGAGGACAGCTCGCAGGTGCATTCAAAAAGATTCCTTCCCTGACCGGCTCTCACCTGTTCCGGTCTCTCTGTCGGGGGAGCTTCTTTTCTACTCTTCCTGGGTCATCGCTTTTTTGGGTTTTCCACTGTTTAATCAGCGTACCACATTTTCGTTTTGATTGCAAGAGGAAAAGCGCCCTGCTTTTAAAACTTTCTTTCCGTCCCCAATTACAAAAATACGGTTGATTCCCCCTGTATCGGGGTCCATAATTTCTCCGACCTGCACTCCGCCGCAGTGTATAATCGTTTTTTCCGAAGCAATGTTTTCCTGATCACAGGTAACGATCACCGGATTAATTCCCTGCCCTTGCAATATTTCTACCGCCATACTGAGCATCCGGGTCGCATAACCCTTTCTGCGCTCCGATGGGCGGATTCCATAACCGCAGTGCCCATTAATCCAAAGACTCTCTCCCTGCTCCTGTGGTCGGATACTGATAGCTCCCAACAATCTTCCATCCTCCCGTATCAGGAAAAAGAGATTCTGCCCCTGCTCTTTCTCCGCTGCGAGCCATTCCAGCCACTTACTCTGGGAAAGTATTGGGTTTTGTATACAGGGACAGCGCCGCAGCGTTCCCGGATGAATTTCTTCCCCAGATTCCTTCCATTCCTTCAGAAGTCCTATACATTGTTCTCTGTGTTCCCAAGATGGGCTAAGCAGTTTTACCTCCATACCTTCTCCTTTCTGTCTGTACTAAAACAAAAAGCTGCCGGCAAATGCCGACAGCCTTTATTCTTATTTTGCCTGAGCAATCAGGGCACGGTTTTTCCACAGATAATTGAAACCGGAAAGGAGGGTCAGCGCCAGAGAAAGGATCATCAGCGCGATATGGATGCCGGTGCACACACTCTGCATTCCAATCGACATAGTATCGATAAAGTTTGTCATCAAAAGTGCGTAGCAAATCCACACCATGGTGGTAGCGGTTTTATACTTGCCCCATTTATCTGCCGCAATGACGATTCCCTTGCCCGAAGCGATCAGTCTCAGCGAGGTGACCAGAAATTCCCTTGCCAGAATCAAAATCACGATCCATGCAGGAGCCAATCCCAGCGGGATAAAGTAGATCAAGGCTGCTGTTACCAGAATCTTGTCTGCCAGCGGGTCCATAAACTTTCCAAAGTCGGTGACCAGGTTATACTTTCTTGCGATCTTTCCGTCCAGCATATCGGTAAGAGATGCCAGAACAAATACCACAAATGCCCACAAAATATGGTTAGGCAGACTGTTAAGCTCGATAAACACCATGAATACTGGAATCATCAGGATTCTTAACATGGTCAGTTTATTCGGTAAATTCATATTAAAACCTTCTTTACTCTTCGTCTGGTTCGGTCTGACGTCCGATCAGGTCATAACCAACCGAGTCGAGAATCTCTACCCAGACAAAATCGCCTGGTTTCACATCTTCGTATTCGCTTACGAAGCTTGTTTTGGTGTCGATGTCCGGCGCATCCATATAGCTTCTGCCGACATACATCTGCTGCTCGTCATCATAGCCCTCGACCAGAACCTCCAGCTTCTTGCCGACCAGCGATTTGCCCAGTTCAAAGGCAATTCCCATCTGTTCTTCCATGACAAGGTCTGCACGATGTCTTCTTACCTCTTCATCGATCTGGTCTTCACGTTCCCCAGCCGGAGTATCTTCTTCGGTGGAATAAGCAAAGCAGCCCATACGTTCGAAACGTACCGCACGGACAAACTCAACAAGCTGTGCAAATTCTTCTTCGGTTTCTCCCGGGAAGCCTGCAATGAAGGTTGTTCTGAGCACTACGCCCGGAACCTTGTCTCGGATTCTCTGCATCAGAGCGGTCAGCGACTCAAAGCTGCCGTTGCGGTTCATCTCACGCAGAACTTTTTCATTTGCGTGCTGGAGTGGAAGGTCGATATATTTTACTACCTTTGGTTCTCTTGCCATTACTTCCAGCAGACTGTCGGTCACGCGATCCGGGTAACCGTAAAGAATACGAATCCAGTGGAAGCCGTCGATCTTGCACAGCTCGGTCAGCAGTTTATCCAGAGAATATTCCCCGTACAAATCCTGACCGTATTTGGTGGTGTCCTGAGCAACCAGGTTGAGTTCCTTAACACCGCTTTCAGCAAGACCTCTTGCCTCTTCGAGGATGTCTTCCATCTTTCTGGAACGGAAGCCTCCTCGAATCAGCGGGATTGCACAATAGCTGCACTTGTTGTCACAGCCTTCTGCAATCTTTAAGTATGCCGAATATTTTTCGGTGCTGAGCACCCTGTCGCCGTTGAGCGGCAAATCTGCCTTGTCGCCAAATGCGGTGACACGCTGTCCATCCAGTGCTTCCTTGACTGCTTTTGCAATCTCGGTATTTTTGCCGATACCAAGCACAACATCCGCTTCTGGAATCTCCATAGCTAGTTCTTCGCGATAACGCTCAGCAAGACAACCAGTAACTACCAGAACTTTGACCTTACCCTGTGCTTTCAGCTGGGCAAACTCAAAGATGGTTTCAATCGACTCTTTTTTTGCATCCTCGATAAATCCGCAGGTGTTGATGATGACAACGTCACACTGCTCCGGGTCTGCACACAGTTCATAACCGTTATTTACCATCAGAGCAAGCAGGATTTCTGCATCGACCTGATTTTTGGAACAGCCTAAGGATACCATTCCTACTTTTACTGCCATAATTTCTTCCTTTCCAAAATTTATGATTGTTATTCCTCTTCTAAAATCTCGTTTAAAACCCGTTTGATATCTCCGTAATGATAGCCTTTTCGCATGAGTCCGCGAATCGCTCTGTCCTTCCCCTTCTGCTCGCCCAACACACTTTTGTACTTTTTGAGCAGCAAGGTGCGGATTTCTCCCTCGATGTCCCGTTCTTCCAAAGCTTCCTCCTCTTCGGATTCTTCTTCGGCGTCTTCCTGCATCCGGGAAAGCAAAACACTAATCTGAGAGCGGATGTCATCCGGCTCATACCCTAAGCGCATCAGGGCAGCAAATGCCCTGCGCCGTCCTTTTTCCTCTTTGAGGGAGGAAGCATATTTTCTTTCCAGAATTTGAACAATCGCCTGCTGCTCATCAAAATCGGAAAATTCCTCCATGACATCTTCGATATCATTTCGGTCAATTCCCCGGGCAGCAAGTTCCTGCCGAACCCTCGTCGGAGCATAATGCTTGATTGAAAACAGATCTCTTGCACAGCGAAGCGCATAGTCCGCATCATTGATTAGTCCCAGCTCTTCCAGACGATCGAGCACATCCTCCACACAGTCTTCGGAAAAATCCCGTGCCAGACGCTCGCCCAGCTGTTTTCGGGTAAAAGACTTGTAGGACAAAAGTGAAAACGCTTTCTCCCTTGCTTTTTGGTACTGGGTCTCACTCTTGAGCTGTTCATACTGCGCGGGAGTAAACTTTTGCCCGACCTTTAGCTTGTGCCGGAGCAAGGTTTCTTCATCCACCGAGAAATCAAAAGTATCATCAAAAAAGACAGCCATCCGGCCCTGTCGGGTTTCCTTCAGGGCCGTGATGGTTTTAAAATTGGGCTGCATTATTTATCGTCTGCCTCAATGTCGATGATCTTGCTGGAAGAACTTCTCTGTCCGCCGAAATCCTCATCGAGATCCGGCATGCTGCTGACCGGAGCTTCATCATCCATCGGCATTTCATCACGATCCACCGGTGCTGCTGTTGGAGCAGAGGTGTCTGCATCTGCATCCTCTTTGCCCTTCTTCTTTGCTCCACCTTTGGACATGGACAGCAGTTTGTCCTTCTGTGCCATAACTTCCTGTGCGATCTTCTCACAGAATTCTGGATTATCTTTCAGGTACTGTTTTACCTTATCTCTTCCCTGACCGATACGGTTGTCCTGATAGCTATACCAGGAACCGGATTTCTTGATGATATCCAGTTTGACTGCAAGGTCGATAACCTCGCCCTCACGGGAAATACCTTCGCCGTACATGATATCGAACTCTGCTTCTCTAAACGGAGGAGCAACCTTATTCTTAACGATCTTAACCTTGGTCAGGTTACCGATAACATCACTGCCCTCTTTGATTGGATCTTTCTTGCGAATATCCATACGGACAGAGGAATAGAATTTGAGCGCACGTCCGCCCGGGGTTGTTTCCGGATTGCCGTACATAACGCCGATCTTTTCACGCAGCTGGTTGATGAAGATGCAGACTGCGTTGGATTTGGAGATAGCGCCGGTGAGCTTTCTGAGAGCCTGAGACATCAGTCTTGCCTGCAAACCAACAAAGGAATCACCCATCTCGCCTTCGATTTCTGCTTTGGTGGTCATCGCTGCAACCGAGTCGACAACGACTACATCAATTGCGCCCGAACGAACCAGTGCTTCACAAATTTCCAGTGCCTGTTCACCGGTATCCGGCTGGGAGACCAGCAGGGAGTCGATATCAACACCCAGAGCCTGTGCATAAACCGGATCGAGCGCATGCTCAACGTCGATGAACACCGCTTCGCCGCCCATCTTCTGCGCTTCGGCAACGATGTGCAGCGCAACGGTAGTTTTACCAGAACTTTCCGGTCCATAGATCTCGATGATTCTTCCGCGCGGAACGCCGCCGATACCGAGTGCGATATCCAGCGAAAGAGAACCGGTCGGAATTGCTTCTACATTCAGGGATGAATTTTGACCAAGCTTCATAACAGCGCCTTTACCGAACTGTTTTTCGATCTGCGCAAGGGCTGTTTGAAGGGCCTTTTCTTTTTCGGATTCTGCCATATTGTCCTCCTGTTCTTATTAAAACCATTGTGTGGATATTTACTATTTGAGCTTCTTCTTATTATATTATATCACACCATAAAAATCAACGGAGCTGCTTTCTCTTTGTAAAAGAAAAGCAGCTCCAACAATTTTTATTCGGTTTAAGTGTAAATACATTTTTCCTTTGTTCCTTATTCATTGATTTCCCAGTATAATTTTATAAAGTGATAGCTTACAAATTAAGAAGCGATTTTCATTTATAAGCTATCATCTATATGAAATAAAGGAGATCAGAAATTATGTCCCTAAAAAATGTATCAATTCGTATAGAAGAAGAGATGTTGCATAAACTCAATTGTATAGCTAACTATGAAGGACGTTCTTTGAATAGTCAAATATTGATTCTCATACGAAATAGTATCGAAACTTTTGAAAATGATAATGGAAATATTAAGGATTCCATCAATTTAAGTTTTAATGCAAAACCTCGAAAACAGAAAAAGAGCTGACCTTCTTGGTCAGCTCTTTTTCTTATCTTCAGTTTTTCTTTTAACTACCTGTCTTTGCGCCGTAGGCGAACAGCGCGCAGGCTCAGCCTGCTCAAAAATCATCCACCGGATAATTTTTGAGGGATAGTTTCTACCTGCAATCAGTTTTCGAGAACCTTTTCTCTTGTAAAGAAGGTTTGCAGATGTGCAAAGCACTTCTGCCAGCTCTCCCAATGAGCGCCTGACGATAAAGTGTTTCGCACTCTGCGGAGTGCGACTAAAGGCTCTGCCTTTAGAATCCGCGAGCTTTTTGGAGAAAAGCAAGTTAAAAACAAGTTTTCAACGACCAAAAACTTTAGTTTTTGCTGCAACGAGCACAGTCGGAGACAAGCGACCTGCGCGAGAGCGAAACTTCTAAACCTGCACTTAACCGACAACGCGAACCGCGTGCAGGCTCAGCCTGCTAGTTTTCTGGATATTCGGCTCTTGGACCACCGATAAGTTTCGGACGGCTGCGAACAAAGGTTACATGCGCGCCACCGATTTCCTTGATGTCCAGTCGAACCGGAATCTGTACGTGCTTGATGTGCTGTCCGATAAAGGTATCGCCGATATCCATACCGGCTTTTGCAACTACATGTTCAACCATAACTGGATCTTCTGCTCTTGCATAAGCCGCTACCGAGCAGGCACCACCCGCATGAAGCGCTGGTTTTACGGTAACAATTTCAAAATTGTATTTTTCTGCTGCTTCTCTCTCGATCACAAGCGAACGGTTGATGTGTTCGCAGCCCTGAACGGCAAGGTAGATTCCCTTTTCTTTCAGGATTGGCAGAATCGCATCAATAACAGCTTCGCCGACTTCCTTGCTGGAAGCTTTACCGATATGTCCGCCGCAGATTTCGCTGGAGCTGCATCCCAGTACAAAGACATCGCCCGCTTTTAAGTTTGCCACCTTCAGCAGTTCTTCGGTGACGTGTGCCACCTGTTGTTTGATAAGCTGTAAATCAAGTTCCATGATAAGCAACTCCTTTCTTTGCATGATTTTATTGTTTTAGGTATTCCGCACTCTGCGGAGTATGACCAAAGGTTCACCCCATCCGAAAACTTCCCACTGGGAACTTTTCGGGGATAGTCTGTGCAATTCGGCAGTTTGTGAAAACCCTTTTTATCGCAAAGAGTTTTCATACTTTCCTAAATGCTCCTGACGATAAAGCCTTTCGCATTCTTCGGAGTACGACCAAAGGCTTCGCCTCTGGACACCACAAACTTTTGTGTACAAAAGTTTGACAAAAAACTTTAGTTTTTGCTGCAGCGAGCGCAGTCGGAGACAAGCGACCTGCTCGAGAGAGAGGCTTTTTCACTTGCACTCAACCGACAACGCGAACCGCGTGCAGGCTCAGCCTGCCTATGGACGGATGACGTCTTTGCCGCCCATGTACATTCTCAGAGGCTCTGGAATGCGAACAGAACCGTCGTCGTTGAGGTTGTTTTCCAGGAATGCAATCAGCATACGAGGAGGTGCAACAACGGTGTTGTTGAGGGTGTGCGGCAGATAGGTCTGTTTTGTTTCCTTGTTCTTAACGCGGATTCCCAGTCTGCGTGCCTGTGCATCACCCAGATTGGAGCAGCTGCCAACCTCAAAGTATTTCTGCTGACGTGGGCTCCATGCTTCTACGTCAAGGCTCTTAACCTTCAAGTCAGCAAGGTCACCGGAGCAGCATTCCAGAGTACGAACTGGAATATCCAGAGAACGGAAGAAGTCAACAGTGTTGGTCCACAGTTTCTTAAACCATTCCATGCTTTCCTCTGGTTTGCAGACAACAATCATTTCCTGTTTCTCGAACTGATGGATGCGGTAAACGCCTCTTTCTTCGATGCCGTGTGCACCAACTTCTTTTCTGAAGCATGGGGAGTAGCTGGTCAGAGTCTGTGGGAGCTGGGATTCATCGAGGATAGTGTCGATAAATTTACCGATCATGGAATGTTCGCTGGTACCGATCAGGTACAGGTCTTCGCCCTCGATCTTGTACATCATGTTTTCCATCTCAGCAAAGCTCATAACGCCGTTTACAACGCTGGAACGGATCATGAATGGAGGAACATAGTAGGTGAAACCTCTGTCGATCATGAAGTCTCTTGCATAGGACAGGATTGCAGAGTGCAGTCTTGCAATATCGCCGCACAGATAGTAGAATCCGTTGCCGCTTGTTCTTCTTGCACTGTCAAGGTCAATACCGTGCAGACGTTCCATGATGTCAACATGATATGGAATTTCATAATCTGGAACAACTGGTTCGCCAAAACGTTCTACCTCAACGTTCTCGCTGTCGTCCTTACCGATCGGAACAGACTCGTCGATGATGTTTGGAATAACCATCATACGTTTTTTGATTTCTTCGGTGAGCTGTTCTTCTTTTACTTCCAGATCAGCCAGTTCCTGAGCCATTGCAGTTACCTGTGCTTTTACCTGTTCTGCTTCTTCTTTCTGGCCTTTTGCCATCAGTCCGCCGATCTGTTTGGACAGTGTGTTTCTCTGACCGCGCAGATAGTCACCTCTGGATTTTGCATCGCGGAACTGGGTATCCAGCTCCAGAACTTCGTCAACCAGAACCAGTTTTTCGTCCTGGAATTTCTTTTTAATATTTTCTTTGACAAGGTCAGGGTTTGCTCTGACCAGTTTGATATCCAGCATGCTGATATCCTCCTTACCAAAATACAACAAATTTTATGTGGAAAATAAAAAAACCTCCCGTCCACCCATGGGACGAAAGGAACTTTTCCGTGTTGCCACCCAAATTGCAGAAAAATTTTCTGCCTCTTTCTTGGCGCGTTACAGGGCGCCACCCCTTAGCTCATCGCTAAACGCTCCGGAAGCGGAAATCATCGCCCTGTTTACCGGCTTGCACCTTCCGCCGGCTCTCTGCAAAACGATCAGACGATCATCTTTTCCATCACTGCGCTTTGTAGTTGTTCTGTTGTTTTCAAGGATATTATATACCCCGTTTGCCTTTTTTGTAAAGTCCCTTTTGTATAAACCACCGCAAAATTCATGATTCTGACGAGAAAAAGACCTGCCTTTCCCGAAAAAAGCAGGTCTTTTGTTGCTTTTATTCTTTTATTTTAGATTTTTGCTGCTTACAAAATCTATTTAACCAGAATTTCACTGCTTTGCGGTGTTGATTCTGTTCCCTGAATCCAGCCATCCTTTACGGTAAAGACTGTCCGGTTCACTTCCTGCTGGTAGGTAAATCCATTTTCATCCTGTACCTTCATCACAAAGGTCACGATGTCTCCGTCCTGGATATTTTTGATTTCCCCGCTCCAGCTCATCGGTGCGTTTCCGCTGTCATTATTCCATACCTTGTAAACTTCGCCGGATTTCTCCACCAAAGCAGCCTGCTGCGCATCCTCTTGCGTTTCTTCTTTTTCTCCAAGAGTTTTGGTGATTACTTCCTGATCGTTTAAGTAGATGCTAACTGTGCCGCCGGTCATTTTCGGTTCGTTGCTCACTCCGCCGGCATCATAGCTGGTCATCAGATTAACCGATGCAAACGCACTGTATTCAATCGAAGATTTATCCTCCGATTTTACCGAATAGGAGTCAAAGCCGCCACTCATCTGCGGATGCAGCAGATTTAATCCCCATGCAGAATACTGATTCTCCAGTTTTTCCTGGCGCACAACATCGCCATCCTGAACTTCAGCGCTTAAACTGATATAGTCCACCAGCGGAATGGTAAGGCTTGCCTCATATACACCGGATTCCACACGGACAGCATCTGCCACCTGCTCTTCAAAGCCTTCACAGTCAAATACCATATCATATCCCTGTCCTTTTGCGGAATAACCGCTGTAACGAACACGAACCTGTGTCTGGTCACTGTATTCCTTTGGCATGATGCGGATGGTCATCTGCATACTCTGATCTTTCTGGCTGCACTCTCCCCAATTTACCGAATAATCGGAAACAATGCTCGCATTTTTCTGCGCGCTTTCGGTAATGGTGGTAATAGCAGAATTTAAGGTAGAATTGATATCACTGTCGATGCTGGTCACAGAATGCTGCACCGCGCTGACATTTTGCTCCAGCTGGCGCACCCGCATTAAAGTGACTGCCGAAAAGCCGGTGGATAGAACAGCAACCGCACACAAACACGCAATCGCTATTGTCTTTAAATTTTTGTTCATAAAAGTCCTCCTGAAGGTTTCTGTCCTGTTTCCTCTTTTCCCTCTTAGTATATCGGATTTTTCCTTTTATTTCAAGGATGATTTGCATACCATAAATTTCCATAATATAATCGTTCTGTAAACTTTTTAAATTCGTAAAAGAAAGATGATCCCTCATTCTATCCTTTTGTTTAAAATCGGACATGATAATCCCTTTGACCTTCTTTTCTTGATATAACATCATCTCATTTAACGGATAGTTTTTTCCTTTGCCGCATACACTCTGGTAAAAGGAGGAACTGCCATGAAAATCATCGTCTTTCGGGCTAAAACATTGCTTATTATCTGTCTTATAATCGGTGTCCTATTGAGTACACTCTACACACCTGCGGTTCAATCGGTATTTTCGGCAAGCAATGGGAGATCACTTCCCATCTATTCGGTACAGACGGAGGAAAAAAAGGTTGCCATCGGAATAAACTGTGCCTGGGATGACAGCGATATTCCTGCCATGCTCTCCTGCCTTGCCGAGCAAGAGGTTAACGCAACCTTTTTCCTGCTGGGAGAATGGGCAGAAAAATATCCGGTTTCCGTCGCGACCATCGCCAAAAGTGGTCAGGAAATCGGCAGTCATTCCTATTCCCATCGAGATCTGGACAGTCTGTCTCAAAGCGAAATTTTAAATGAGATCTCCCAATCACAACAGAGCATTCAAAAGGCCTGCGGTCAAACTCCTGTTCTCTTCCGTCCACCTTCCGGCAGCTATAATGATACTGTCATCGACTGTATCCATCAAAGCGGCTGTATTCCGATTCAGTGGAGTATCGACACCCTGGACTGGAAAGGGCTCTCCGCACAGGAAATTGCTGACCGCGTTTCTGACAAACTTTCTCCCGGCGCGATTATCCTGCTCCATGCCGGTGCCAAACATTCTGCATCAGCTCTCCCTCTCATCCTTCAGCAAATCAAAAGTCAGGGATACGAAACCGTCCCTGTCGGCGAATTAATTTATCCTAATAGTAAACTAGTTGATCCTTCTGGCATGCAGTTAAAACCGTAATTTTATTCTTTTAAAATTTCCTTTTTGCTGATTGCAAAAAGGAAATTTTTGTATTATCATAAATTCTTCGTAATATTGGCTTTATTTTTTCTTAAAAATTCATATCAGTTAATTTTAATACTTCCAAAACAATATATTTTGATATTATACATAGCCTATTCATTTTTATGCGGTATCTTATAGGTGCAGCAAATTTATACGAATTGTAATTGAAATGCTGCATCATTTATGAAAGGAGTCTTTCCATGAAAAGTCTTTTTGCAGTTTTGCTGGCTGCGGTAATGGTATTCTCTTTTGCCGCATGTTCTTCTGACGATAATAAGGATGACACCAATACCACAACATCAACCAGCACAAGTACAGAATCCGAAAGCACTGAAGAGGAGCCGGTTGAAGAAGTTGCTTCGGACGAAAACACCGAAACAGAGGCTACCGATGAAAGCACAACAGGAGAAGCATCTTCTGACGAAGAAACTTCTTCCGAAGAGGCGGAAAGCGACACAGCAGATGACACTTCCACCGCTGAAGAACAGGTTATTACCGGTACTATCACCGAATCTTCTGAGGGTACCGTTACCATCGAGACTGAGGACGGAACCGCTTTAACCTTCAGCATTCCAGATGACGCTGACCAGACCGAAGTTAACGGCATGACAGTTGGTGATACTTTGGAAATTACTTATACCGGCAGCATCGAGGGTGAAGACACCTCTTCTGCAACTGTTGTAAAACTGGTACAGACCGCTGCAGAAACCGCTAACGCAGAGTAATTCGCAATATCGTTTTCATATTCTCTCCATATCTTTATGCAGACAAAGAGGCACCGCAAAACGGTGCCTCTTTGTCTGCATAAAATCCTCTTAAAATCCTATCCTCTTTGGAAAAGGAGGATTTTTTCATGCATCCTGTTTCTCTCAAAATACGCGCATTCCTGGTCGCATTTACCTCTGCTTTTCTTTGTTTTATTCTGCTGTGGATGGCAACTCTCATGCTGGTTCATCCAAAATCTGCTCTGCCTTCTTCCAAAGTATCCACCAATACCCCAACAGACAACACTTCTTCTGTCTACCTTCCCGACCCTTCTGATTGTATGAACCTTTTGATCTGTGAGGACAGTTTATCCCCCTCCCTGTTTTTCCTGCTCCGCTTTGACCCTGTTATGGGCAATATCATCATCTTCTCTTTCCCCGATTCCTTTAACCTTAGTTTATCTCAGGTCTCTGAGCCTGCTGAAAAAATCTACCAAAAAGAAGGCATCTCTGGGATTCAAAACGCTTTATCCGAAACTTATGGAATTGATGTAGAAAAATATCTGCTCATCTCCAGAGAATCGCTCCCTGCATTGCTCAACTGCTTTGGCAGCACACAACTTAATCTTTCTGAAGACATCGATTTGATCGTCGATGGCCTTCGCATCACCTTAACCAAAGGGCTTCAATTATTGGATGGTGAGCGTCTATTTTGCTGGCTGCGCTCCCAAACTCCCGACTCCAAAACAGAACAATGCCGCTTTTTCAGTTCCTTTTTGGCTTTGGGCATCAATCAGCATCGTTCCCTGCTTTTATCTGAAAATTCCAACAAGTTGTTTAACGATATTGTAAATCTATCAAATACTAATCTTATTTTTTCCGATTACGATTCTCGAAAAAAAGCTGCTGATTTTCTCGGAACCATTTCCACCGAACCTGCTGTCTCCTTTGTTCCAGAATTTGCAAGAAATCAAGATGCAACGCTGACTCTTTCCACGCAAGACCGTGAAAAGCTTTGTTCTTTATTTGGTGCTGATTCCTGAGAGCATTCTCTACAAAATCCCTCTTGACATCTTCCCAAAATCCGATATCATAAAATCATCCATTACTCTATCCATCTGCGTAAAAGGGGGATTTTTATGAGCTTTCATGAAATTTGTGCAAAAGATTTTGAGAACAGCGTTTTCCACACTATCGCCAAAGAGTGGATGCTGATCACTGCTGAAAAACAAATGGACGGCAAACCGGTTGCCAACACCATGACTGCCAGCTGGGGAGGTCTGGGACATCTCTGGAACAAAAATGTCGCATTTGCCTTTATCCGTCCACAAAGATACACCAAAGAATTTGTTGACCAGAGCGAATACTTCTCCCTTTGCTTTTTCGGCGGAGAAAAGATGAAGGAACTGGGCTATCTTGGCACCGTATCCGGACGGGACGAAGATAAAATTCAGAAATCCGGTCTTACTCTCACCCATTTAAATGGTGTTCCTTGCTTTGAGGAAGCAACTGCTGTGCTCATCTGCCGCAAATTGTATGTACAAACACTGCGTGAAGACTGCTTTGTTGACTCTGAACTTGCTGCAAGTGTTTATCCGCAGAAAGATTTCCACGATGTCTATGTTGGCGAAGTGGAAAAAATCTTCGTAAAATAAACCACTCAAAAAAACTGCACCCCAATTTTGAGGTGCAGTTTTTGAGTTGACTACTGTTTTTTTCTTTTTTTATGGAGGTAATAAAACGGCAAGCCGGTAACCAGCAGGGAAAAAGCAACCAACAGAAGAAAGGCCGAATCATAGTGGAATTTTCCAGCAGCTGCCTGCCAGGAAGCACCTGCTGCTGCACCCATCAGAATCAAAATCGCATCCCATGCTAGCGTTCCCAAAACAGTCAACGGCAAAAAGCTGCTCATCGGCATCCGTGCGGCACCAGCCGGAACCGAAATCAGGCTGCGCACAACCGGCACACATCGGCAAAGCAAAACAGCAATCTTTCCCTTTTTGTTAAACCATGCTGTTGCACTTTCGATCTCTTCCCGCTTAAATCCAAATTTTTGCAGCTTTTCCACCGGTAAAATTCTTCCTAAGCCGTACAGGATTACTGCTCCCAACAGAGAACCCAAGGTAGCCGAGATGATTGCCTGCGGTTTTGTCAGTTTAGAGCAGGTGGTCAAAAAACCTGCACAGGTTAAGACGATCTCTGATGGAATTGGCGGGAATACATTTTCTGCCGCCATCAGCAGAAAAATTCCGATCATTCCCCATTCTCCCATCGACTGAATAATCCATTCTTCCATTTTCTGTTTCCCCTTTCCTTTTTCACATTCATATGTTACAGGAGTCTTTTTTATGAATCAACAATCCTATCAGTCTTTGACAAACTGGTTTTATCAAAGACCCATTTTAAACAAAATTTTAGTTTCTTGCTGTCGCCTGTTTCCCTATTCGATGTTTTTTCTATATGCTATCGGTTCTGTTTGTCTGTTCTCCCACTTCCTTTTCTATGGATTTGATGCAGAATATCTTTTGTTCTGGATCATTCCTGCCGTCGGATTTGTGCTGGTAAGCGTTCTGCGCAAAAAAATCAATGCTCCGCGCCCCTATGATCTATTCGATTTTACACCGCTGATTGGACATGAAAGCGGCGCTTCCTTCCCCAGTCGGCACACAGCTTGCGCCTTTTTAATTTTTTCTGCTTTGCTCTGGATTTTTTTGCACAATCTTTTCCCAATTCTTTTGGTTATTTTGTCTGGGGTTTTAGCATTGCTGACAGGTGCCTCCCGCATTCTTGCAGGACTTCATTTTCCGAAAGATGTGTTTTGCGGTGCGCTGTTTTCCCTTGTTTTCTCCGCTGTATGCTACCCATTGTGTTCTGTCCTTCTTGGCTATTTTGTTCGCTGAGTTTGACATTTTTTGGTCAATTCCCCGGTTAATTGTTGCTATTTTCACAATCTATTTGTGCAAAACTGCTTGACTTCTACGATTTGCTCGTATATAATGTGGTTGAAAAGAAAACGAAGCAAAGACGTCTGATTCCATCTTTTCACAAAAAAATAAAACAAGAAAGTCTGTTTCAGGGCGAGGTGTAATTCCTCACTGGCGGTAATGGGCACAACAGCCACGAGTCCGCGAGCCATTTTTGGCAGATTGGGTCAGATCCCCAAACCAACGGTAAAGTCCGGTATGAAGAAACGGTGTATTTTCGCACGTTCGCCTTCTGATTTTTCAGAAGGCTTTTTTTATGCCTATATTCATCGCTTTGGAAAGTTAACAGACCTTCTCAAACCACATGTATTCCGGTTTTCCGGACTGAGAAAGGGATGCTTTTTATGACAAACACAATTTCGCCAAACAAACCACTCCGTTCTGCTACCCGTGTGCAGATGATCACTCTGGTCGGTGTTTTTGCAGCAATTTCCACCATCTTGATGTTCATTGAGATGCCAATTCCTTTTATGCCGCCATTCTTAAAAGTAGATTTAAGTGGTGTACCGATTTTGATCATGGGCTTTATGTATGGTCCGCTTCCTGCTATCTATGTCACCATTATCAAGGATGCTATCCACATGCTGTCCAGCCAGACTGGTTGTGTCGGTGAATTTGCAGACATGATTATCCTCTGCTCCTTCTCGGTTGTTTCTTCCCTCCTGTACCGCAAAAATCCATCCCGTAAAGGCGTTGTTATCTCGGTACTCGCAGGCGCTGCAACCATCACCGTCGTTGGATCTTTGGCAAACAAATTTATGCTGATTCCATTCTATTCCAAAGTTATGCCTCTGGAAGCAATCATCGATGCTTGCCATGCAGTAAACCCAATGGTTGACAGCATGAACGCTTATATTCTGTTTGGCGCAGCTCCATTCAATCTGATCAAAGGCCTGATTCTTTCTGTTCTCACACTGCTTCTTTACAACAAGATGTCAGGATTCATTCGTTCTCGAATGGCATAAGATTCAGTTTCCTTTCAGAGCAAATTCACATAAAGTTCAAGTTTCTCTATTATAATGAGCTCTGTTATTAGGATTCTATTTATGCCTTCTCCTATTTTTCACTATACTATACTGGCAAAGAACCGGTTGGATTTTCCAGCCGGTTCTTTGTATTTACCCTTATTTTTTTATCCCTTTAATTGCTCCCATTCCGCCTCTTTAAAGCCGGTCAGGACAAAATTTTCTCCCACAACAAGCGGACGCTTTACCAGCATACCATTGGTGGCAAGAAGCTCAAGCTGCTCCTGTTCACTCATAGCAGGCAGTTTATCCTTGAGCCCAAGCTCTTTATAAAGATTGCCGCTGGTGTTAAAAAACTTTTTGAGCGGCAGACCGCTTTTGTGATACCACTGTGTCAACTCCTCCACACTAGGGTTTTGTTCCACAATATGGCGGTCTTCAAATGCAATATTGTTCTCTTTAAGCCAGTTCAAAGCTTTTTTGCAGGTGCTGCATTTTGGATATTCCAGTACAAGGATCATGTTTTGCGCTCCCTTTCTGATGATAAAAAAAGGGCAGAACCCAAAGGTTCCGCCCCAAAAAGTTCATTGATTATTTGCCAAAGTATCTGTTGAGCAGACCCTGGAAAGCACAGCCGTGACGAGCTTCGTCTTTAGCCATTTCATGAACGGTGTCATGGATTGCATCCAGACCGAGCTGTTTTGCTTTGGTAGCAATTTCTTTCTTGCCAGCGCAAGCGCCTGCTTCAGCAGCTACACGCAGTTCCAGATTTTTCTTGGTGGAAGTTGTAACAACTTCGCCCAGCAGTTCTGCAAATTTTGCAGCATGTTCTGCTTCTTCAAAAGCAGCTGTTTTATAGTATTCTGCAATCTCCGGATAACCTTCTCTTGCAGCCTGACGGGACATTGCAAGGTACATACCAACTTCGGTGCATTCGCCCTGGAAGTTCATGCGCAGACCTTCGAGGATCTCTGCATCTACGCCTTCAGCAACGCCGATTCTGTGCTCATCAGCCCAAACAAATTCGCCCTGAGCCTGTTCTTCAAATTTGGAAGCAGGAGCTTTACACTGTGGGCAGAATTCCGGAGGTGTTTCACCAGTATAAACATAACCACAAATTTTGCAAACCCATTTTTTCATAATTATTTTCCTCCTTAAATTTTATTCCTGTTAAGAACCAATTGCTTGATTCCTGATGTCCTTCTCTGGTTTAAATAATACCACAATGGTATATTATTTTCAAGTGTTTTTTCTGTAAATTAAAAGAAAATTTTTTTGGTAAAATTAGTCCTTTTCACTAAACTAATTTCCAGAAACAGGTTCGGAGCGCTCTATGTATATCTTTGCCCAAAAATCCACATACTATAACTGCGGAAACAAAAATCCGTAAGATTTTAAGAAAAAAGGATGGATGAAACATGTCCAAAAAGAGCGAAAAAAACTGCCGCAAGGACAACGCCGTTAATACCACTATCCAGACCGGTAGAAACTGCAAAAATGAAGCTCAGAATCTCAAGACTCAGCACCCTGATACCCCAGAAATCAGAAACTACAAATAAAATCTGACTGTATCACCAGATCTGATGACCTGAAAAAGGCTGGATGCAAATGCATCCAGCCTTTTTTTAATCTGCATTAATATCATTAAATCCGCTGCCCAGAATATCATGGGTATCATTTACCATCATAAATGCATTCGGGTCAATCTGTTTTACCAGTCTCTTTACACCCGGATACTGATGATCACGGATTGCACAGAGTACAACCTTCTTTGGATCATGGGAATATGCTCCCTCTGCATTCAACAGGGTCGCACCGCGAACAATGTTGGACATAATCGCTGTGGCGATCTCTTCTGCCTTATCCGATACTACATACAGCATCATGCCTTTTTCCATGCCATACAGCAGGTAGTCTACGATTTTGGAGGAAACAAAAATACAAATCAGACCGTTTAATCCGCTCTCGATATTTTTGTATACCAGCATCGACACGACCAGAATGGTAAAGTCTCCCGCAAACATAATCTTACCGATCGAGAACTGCGGCATCTGTTTCTTTACCATTCTGCCGACGATATCCAAACCGCCGCTGGTAGAACCTCTCTGCAGAACCAGACCGATACAGGTGCCCATCAGCACACCGCCCATCAATCCAGCCATCATCTTCTCGCCCTGATAAACATATCCCTGTGTGATAAACGGTACGATTACGTCTACCGAGAAGTTGATGATAACAACCGATTTAAAGGTTTTGACAAAAAATTCTTTTCCTAAAATTTTAACTCCCGACAAAAGAAGCGGAACGTTAATCATAAAGGACATCAAACCGATCGGCACACCAAAGATGTAGTTCATCAGGGTAGCAAAACCGGTTACTCCACCCGGAGCAATATGGTTTGGTGCAGTAAATACATTCACAGAAACACCAAACGCAATACCTGCAATCAAGTCAAATAACAGGTCGACTGCAATTGTTTTTAATTTACTTTCTTTTTGCACAAGCTGACTATTAACCATTTTTTACTCCCCCTGCTCAAGGTGTTCCTCAATCATCAAAAACAGCTCGTTGATTCTCTGAATTTCGCCCTTCAGATACAGATATCCAAACAGACACTCCAGACCGGTTGCGCGGCGATAATCCTGCATCGTTCCGTTTTTCGGCGGCTTAATCGAGCTGATATTTCGTCCGCGTTTGAGCGCTGCCAGTTCTTCTTCGGTGAGTACCGGTTCCACAACCGCGTACGCTTTGCTCTGATAAGAAGCCCTCACCTGTTCCACTGCCTGCAAATGCAGCTTATTCACCGGCATGTTGGCGCGATGAACAATCCGTTCCCGCACCAGAATTTCATACACGGCATCCCCCAGAAAGGCCAGTGCCTGTGGGCTGTACAGTCTGATGTCCACTTTTTCGTTGTTTAAGCTTTCCGTTGTTAACATTCCCTTCTCAGCTATCTGCTGTGCTGTCAGATGCTTTTATCGGATATAATCAAACTCGAAGTTCAGGATGCTGACAGTATCCCCTTCGTTGATGCCCATCTCTTCCAGACGATCGATGATTCCGCTCTGACGGAGAACACGCTGGAAGTAACCGAGCGACTCCTCGTCCTCGATGTTGACCATGCCGAGCACCTTAACCAGCCAGTCTGCTTCGACCACATAAACGCCATCTTCGTCCACGGTAATGTCAAACTTCCATTTGTTTTCATCTTTATCTGGCATAACCGGTACATAGTTGACTTCAAAACGTTTGATTGGCGGCAGCTCATCCAGCTTCTGGGAGATTGCATGAACCAGAGGCTCGATTCCCTTGCGGGTTGCAGCCGAAATGCAGAAGAACTGGCATCCCTGTTCCTCCACAAAGTTTTTGAAATCTTCAATCTGTTCTTCGGTCGCGATATCGCTCTTATTTGCAACAACGATCTGTTCTCTGGTCGAAAGCTCCTCGCTGAAGTTTGCAAGCTCATGATTGATAGTCTTGAAATCTTCTTTTGGATCTCTTCCTTCGCAGCCGGAAACATCCACAACATGAACAATCAGGCGGCAGCGCTCAACATGGCGCAAAAATTCATGGCCCAAACCAACACCGTCGCTTGCGCCTTCAATCAATCCCGGAATATCTGCCATAACAAAGGATTTTTCCTCTGCTACTTTTACAACACCCAGAACCGGAGTCAAGGTGGTGAAGTGGTAGTTTGCAATAACCGGTTTTGCTCCGCTGACAACCGAAATCAGAGTCGATTTGCCGACATTTGGATAGCCGACCAGACCAACGTCCGCCAAAAGTTTAAGCTCCAGAATCAGATCAAAGCTCTCTCCTGGAATACCTGGTTTTGCATAGCGTGGAATCTGTCGGGTAGGAGTTGCAAAGTGGCTGTTTCCCCAGCCGCCTTTTCCGCCATGCGCAATGATAACCGGTGTTTCATCCACGATATCTGCCATGACCTGACCGCTCTCTGCATTCTTGACAACAGTTCCTACTGGAACTTTGATGACAAGATCCGGTGCGCTCTTACCAAAGCAGCGGTTTGTTCCGCCGTTCTGGCCGTTCTGTGCGATGAATTTTCTTTTGTACTTAAAGTCGATCAGGGTATTAATGCTTTCGCAGCCCTGCAGCACAACGTTTCCGCCGCGGCCGCCGTCTCCGCCGTCCGGACCTCCCGCTGCAACAAACTTTTCTCTGTGGAAAGAAACCGCACCGTTTCCGCCGGTACCTGCCTGTACTTTAATCGTAGCTTTATCAATAAACATTCGTTTCGCCTCTTTTCTTCTCTTTGCCGCCCTCATTTCATTTTGTGCCGCGCGGCAAGGAAAGGCACAAAACAACTCTATATTACTTATTCTCTGTTAAAAGAACTTTTTGGAAAACCAACATGGTTAAGATTAGCAAAACAGCGGTAAGATAAAATGGCGTTGATTCGCCAATCTCCTGCATGAAAAATCCGCCTAATACCGAGGCAATCATGCTTCCCAGATTTACACTGCACGAATAAATACCGCTGTACCTTCCCCGCTCCTTCTCCGGTATCTGCTTGGAAAAGACTGCATCCATCGAAAGATTCATGGCTGTGACAGCAAAGGAATATCCTGACCAGCCTAGTCCAAAGAGAACAGGTACTGTGCTTGCCGACATCCAGATTAAAAGCAGAATTGCCAGAATACTTGCTGTTAAAAACGACTTTCTTTCTCCAAAACGTTTTATTTTTGCGCCGATGGAAGGAGACAGATAAGCCAGCAGGGTGGATGGAATCAGGCAGATTAGCCCAATCATCATCATATTATTTCCAAATCGCTGCATCATAATCAGGACAAATACTGCGCCCAGCACATTGAGAGAAAGGGAAAGCAAAAAGCGCACAGCAATCAATCCTTTTGCTTTTAAGCAGATTGCCAGTTTCAGATTCTGGAGCTTTTTCCCGTCTGTTTCTTTTGGCATATTATCCTCAAGTCTTCTTGCTGCGTTCCAGACTCCATACAAAGTCAGGACCGCACTTCCAAGGAAAAACACTTTCCAAGTAGCAAAGAAATCCATATTGGACAACAACACAAAATAAAAAATCATACCGTACAATCCACCAAAGTTTTGCGCCGCAGACTGCTTTCCTCGATTGACTGCTATCTCTTCTCCGCTCTCGTCAACCACCATGGTGTAGAGCGAAACGGACAAAAGTGCCGTTGCAATACCGTCTAACATCTGGGAAAGATACAGCCAGACAAGTTCTCTGGAAAATGCAAGGAGAGCATAAGAACATGCAGTCAGTACAAGCCCTGTCAAAAACACCTTTTTTCTGCCAATTTTTTCGTGGTCACATAGCCTTCCGGACACTAACTTACTGAGCAGAACAAACAGCGAATAGACCGAAAACATACCGGTCGTTTCCAGTGGAGAAAGTCCCAGACTGCTGCAATAAATCGGAAGCAAAAAGGATGACATCCAAAAGGGAAAGCTTGCAAGCTTCAAACTCTGATTGATCGTTTTCATACAATGAGCCCCCCTGTTCTTACGGTATCTAAGCTCTATTGTACTACACTCCCGGATGCCTTGCAATTCCTTTCCACTTTTTCATCATCCCGGTATTCCATGCGGATAAATTCCGTCGGACCTTCCGACAACTCCAACGTCAGACGTTTGATTTCTACAAAACCGCACGCACGGTAGCACCTTATCGCGCGCTCGTTCCAGACACGCACTGCAAGCCACAATGGAAGATCCCCAAAACGCTTTTTATGCTCCTGAACCGCTGCCTGCACCAGTTTCTTTCCAAGTCCCTGCCCACAAAGATCCGGTCGAAGCCCCAGTCCAAGTTCTACAACCTTTTCTCCGCGGCGAAGGCGGAAAAATCCGATCATCTTTCCATCGCGCAGCAAGGTGTAAAATTCTTTCCGGCGGGTCTCTTTATCTGCATAGGAAATACCCTGTTCTGCCATCTTTTCCCAACTGTTGTTGTACACGCGGTATTGCCCGGAATACTCCCAGGAACACATCTCCTGCGCATCTTCCTGGCTCATCGAGCGGATTGAAATATCTCCCATCATGATTTTCCCCCTCGCATAAACCTAAAAAAATCCCGAGACCAAACATCTCGGGATTTTTCTCGTCATCAAAATGGATTACTGAACCGGAATAACGCTTACTTTCTTGCGATCGCGGCCCATGCGCTCAAATTTAACTTTACCATCTTTGAGAGCAAACAGAGTATCGTCGCTGCCGATACCTACATTTTCTCCTGGATGAATGTGAGTTCCTCTCTGACGGTACAGAATGTTACCAGCCAGTACGAACTGACCATCTGCACGTTTTGCGCCGAGACGTTTGGATTCAGAGTCACGGCCGTTCTTTGTGGAACCAACACCTTTTTTATGAGCAAAGAATTGCATGCTAAGTCTAAGCATTGTTGTACACCTCCGAAAGATTTACCTTGATTGTGCCCTCATAGTCTTCTGCCAGAATATTTAAATGAAGAAGCAGCGCCTGTAAAAAGGACTGTCCCTTCTGTGCATCCTGTTTTGAGAGCTTTACTTGAATAACGTTTTCCCCTACCGACACATCTGCTTTGAGTTTCAAAACTTCTGTGAGGGCATTTGCGGTCATCTGAACCGCCGAGGTTACCGAAGCACAGACGATATCATGACCATAATCATCATATCCTGCATGTCCGCTGAGTGAAAATCCGCTGAGCAGTTCTCCGGTTTTAAAAAAATCAGCTTGGATCATTATGCGTTGATAGCAGTGATTTCAACCTTTGTATATGGCTGTCTGTGACCCATCTTGCGTTTGCTGTCTTTCTTGGATCTGTAAGTGAATACGGTAATCTTTTTGCCTTTGCCGTTTTTGAGAACTTTACCGGCAACTTTAGCACCTTCAACAACTGGAGTGCCTACTACCATACCATCTTCTTTGCCAAGAGCGATAACGTCGAATTCAACGTTTGCTTCTGCTTCAGCATTGAGCTTTTCAACATAAACTACATCGCCTACGGATACGCGATACTGTTTGCCGCCGGTTTTGATAATTGCGTACATAATAAATTCCTCTTTCTGTATAAACTCGCTGTCTTTTCAGGCGGTGGCCTGTTTTGGCGCACACTTCTCAAGCCCGTAACATGCGGTACAACTTATCCTACCATATCAAGCAGTGCTTGTCAAGCCAAAAAATGCCGTCATTATGCCGAAAATGTACTTTCTGAGAAAGTACCAAAGCTGTTTCGCGCTTTGGTTTGGTGGGAAGTGGCAGTTTCAGCACACGGCGCTCCCTCGCGTTAACACATTTGCTCGTTTTGGGAAAGACAAAAAGTTTTACTCAATTTTTTTCAAAAAATTGCAGATTCCAAATACAGCGTCTTTGATCGCTCATCGCAACAAGCGAAACACCCTGAGCTGAACAAGTTCAACTCAGGGTGTTCAAGCGCATTTTTGAAAGTTTGAAAACTTTTATTTTTGATAATCGGCATTTCCTAACGATGATGTCTTTGTGCTGCCAGAATGGTATTCTCCAAAAGCTCGGTAATGGTCATCGGACCAACTCCACCTGGAACTGGTGTGATGAACGACGCCTTTTCCTTAACCTGTGCAAAGTCAACGTCGCCGCAGAGTTTTCCAAGCTCATTTCGGTTCATACCAACATCGACTACAACCACACCATCTTTTACCATATCAGCAGTGAGGGTGTTTCTTCTTCCGGTTGCAACAATGACAATATCTGCCCGTCTGGTGATTTCAGCAAGATTCTGTGTCTTGGAGTGACAGATCGTAACGGTCGCATCGTGCTGGAGCAACAGTGCTGCCATTGGTTTTCCAACGATGTTGCTTCTGCCGATTACCACACAGTTTTTGCCTGCAACCTCAATGCCATATTCCTTAAAGATTGCCATAATGCCGCTTGGAGTAGCTGGCGCAAAACCTTCGTCTCCAATGCTCAAAAGGCCTACGCTGACAGGATGGAAGCCGTCCACATCCTTCTCTGGAAGGATTGCACGCAGCACAACTTTTTCGTTGATCTGTTTTGGAAGCGGAAGCTGAACCAGAATTCCGTCCACTGTTGGATCTTCGTTAAGCTGATATACGGTATCCAGAAGTTCTTCCTGTGTTGTTTCTTCAGGGAGGTGAATAATCTCCGATTCAATTCCAACTTCGCCGCAGGATTTATGTTTGTTGCGAACATAAACTTCCGACGCACTGTCGTTACCAACCAGAACGACCACCAGTTTTGGAATAATTCCCTCTGCCCGCATCTGTGCGATGCGTTCCTTCATCTGTTCCTTCAGTTTCTGAGATAACGCTTTGCCATCCATAATGGTTGCCATTCCGATTCCTCCTCACAAATATTGGTGTTTATTTTTCTTCTTCCGAAAGTTCCTCCTGCGGTTCTTCCGTGTTTGGTTCTGATTCATTTCCCAGGAAATTTTCTTCCTGTTTAGCAGGCTGCTCAGCAGCTTCTGTATTTACGGTTTCTTCCTGCTTAACTTCTTCTGCTGCCGGATCTTCTGGCTGTTCGAAAGTAAGTTCTGAAACTTCTTCTTTTTTCTCTGTAGTTTCTGCTAACTGCTCTGCATTTTCTGTAAACAGAGAATGGGTCTGTTCTGCATCAAAAGTTTTGGCTGTTTCGCCCTTCTTCTGATAGAATTGACCAGCTATAATCATCTGACCTTCCTCACTGTCCACAAACAGATGTTTCTCACCTGCTTTTTTCACTTTAGAGGTGTTGATCACCCAAATCACTGCTGCCACAATCACCATTGCCAAAGCCAGCATCTGGGATGCGCGCAGGGAAGTGTTTGGAATCATCAGGCTGTCTGTACGCAGTCCTTCAATCACTGCTCTGCCTGCACCGTACCACATCATATAGATGAGGATGAGTTCACCGTCAAATTTGCGGCGTTTGGTGTACCATGCAAGAAACAAAAAGCCCAGCAGGCACCAGATCGATTCATACAAAAAGGTTGGATGCACTGGCATGTTTGGGTCAATATTCATACCCAATGCTTCCAGCTCCGCTTCATGTTCGGTCAGATAAGAAGTAATGACCGAAGAAGACATGCCCCATGGCAGGCTGGTATTTCCGCCAAAAGCTTCAATATTCACAAAGTTGCCCCAGCGTCCGATTGCCTGTCCGATAAAGAATCCGCCAGCCGCCAGATCCACTGCCGGAACAAAGCGAACCTTTCGAATCTTGCACATCAAAAGACCTACCAGCAATCCGCCGATAATACCGCCATAGATTGCCATACCGCCGCTTCTGGTATTAAAGATCTGATCCAGGTTCTGTCCGTAATAATCCCATTTGAGCAGAACATAATAAGCTCTTGCACCAACGATTCCGCCGACTGCACCGCCCATAATGACATCGAGCATCCGGTCTGGATCAATGCCGAATTCCTTTGCACGCTTGTTAACATATATAATTGCAAGAATAAATCCCAGCGCAATCAGGATACCATACCAATAAACGGGTATATTTCCAATCTGAAAAGCGACTCTGTTAATATTAAATTCCAATCCCAACCCTGGGAAGGCAACTGTCTGTTCCATGAAACTTTGCTCCTTACCTTTTGTCTTATGCCATTACAATGGAAATGCTGCTGTTTTCTGTCAGGAAATCTGCTTTCAGACGTTCCATCAGCTCTTCCTTGGTGCTGTTTGCCACCAATTCGATCAGCTCATACAAATCCATTCCTGCAAAATAGCAGTTTACGGTTGCAGCCGCAATGGACTCCGGTTTTCCGAACATTCCAAGATATCTTCCATAGGTCGATTTCTTGATGCGTTCGAAATCCTCATCCGCGATTCCATTCATTTTAGCCTGCTCAAACGCTTCTGCAATCTGCTCATAAACAGAATCCGGATCTTTGGATTCACCGGAGATCATCGAGCACAGATAATCTCTGCCAGCCATGGTTTCTCCAATAATGCCGCCATTGATCAGGCCCTGCTCGTACAATTTTTTGTACAGTTCGGTTGTTTCTCCAGTAACCAGGTCCAGAATCATCTCGTCATAGATCATATTGCGGAAATTCTGTGTTTCTCCTGCGTTCGGGCTCTTAAATCCAATATAGAACATTGGTGTAGCAACTGGAAGATGCTGTACAAAGCGCTTTCTTGCAACCTCTGCCGGTTCTTCCTCCACCTTACGTTCAATCTGGATTGGCTCTGCTTTTTTGAGCACCTGATCTGCTGCATCGATGACATCCTGTGGGTCAAAGTTTCCTGCAACGGTCAGCACCATGTTGTTCAGGTTATAGAAAGTATTGTAACAACGATAAAGCAGATCTGCGTCAATCTGTGCAATCGATTCCACTGTTCCGGCAATATCGACCTTGACGCTATTTTTCTGGTACATACTTTCCAGAAGGTTAAACATGACTCTCCAACCCGGATCGTCATCGTACATTCTGATTTCCTGGGCAATAATTCCCTGTTCCTTTTCTACTGTCTCTTTGGTAAAGTAAGGATCGGTCACAAAGTCGAGCAGAATTTCAATCGACTCTCTGAACTGGTCGGAACATGCAAACAGATAGCAGGTCTTGTCAAAACTTGTAAATGCATTTGCCGATGCACCGGTTTTAGCATAGCGGTCAAATGCATCTCCGTCCTCACTTTCAAACATCTTATGTTCCAGATAGTGGGCAATTCCTGCCGGTACTGTTACAAAATCCTTGTCCTTTTCTGTTTTGAAGCAGACATCGATAGAGCCATACTTGGTAGAAAACATTGCATAAGAAGTGGAGAACCCTTTCATTGGATACAGCAGCATGGTAAGTCCCGATGGATGTTCTATCCGCAGATATTCCTCTCCAATTCGTTCATTTCGCACGATTTCCTGTTTCATCCTATTCCCCCTCCTTTTCATCCTGCGGCATCAGCATATAAACGGTATCCAGTTTCACACAGTTTACCGCATCAATAACATCCTGCTTGGTAACCTTGCTGCACAACTCGATTTCCATATCCGGTGAAACCTCTGTGCCGCCCATGATCTGAGCCAGATACCAGCTGTCCATTGCGCCCAGTGAATCGCCGGTTGCCTTGAGCGCAGTCTTAAAGAAGAGTTTTGTTTCTTCCAGATCTTTTTCAGAAAAATCTCCGCGCTGCATCATTTCCAGCTGAGCAAGAATTGCTTCCTTTGCCTTCTGTGCATTTGCAGCTTCTACACCACTGTATACCATCATAATTCCGGTATGTCGGTCGTACTGAGAAGAACAGTAGTAGCATAAACTCATTTTTTCGCGGACATTCTTAAACAGGAAGGAACTTGCTGTTCCGCCAAACAGACCGATTGCTACTCGTTCTGCATTCATTTTGGTATAGCTGTCCATATTTTCTACACGGAAGCCCATAACCAGTTTTCCCTGTTTTACATCCATCTTTTCGACTACCTGCTTCACTTCTCCCTGCTGAGGTCTTGTGCAGCACTTAGTAATCGAAATTGGATTTCTTGTAATCTCAGCAAACTTTTTGCGGAAAATCTCTTTTGCTGCATTTGGATCTCCGCAGCCTTCAAACATGATCTCAACCTGTGCTGTTTCAATCAGTTCCTGATATGCCTTTGCTGCAGACTCCGGTGTAATCTTCTGTGCATCTTCTGCATAACCATACTTCTTGATTGCACAAGCTTCATCCTTACACATAATATCCTTGCAGCGGATGTTAGCATAAGTTCTCTTATCATTGATTTCGGAAGAAATGGTTTCTAACAGATATTGTTTTTCCAGTTCTGTATTTTTTGCATTGAATTTACCATCTGTAATATCTGGTTCCAGTACAATTTCGCAGAGCATTCGGGTACATTCCTGTACCATGTCTTCTCCGGATAGCGCAAAGCGGTTGTCCACCCCGATAATTCCCAGAGTGATCATCTGATACTCACCGATTTTATCGACACCGGCATCCAGCGAAGCTCCGTACAGGTCACACAGTTTTTTATTGAGGTCGGTAAAATCCGGACAATTCTTGCTTCCCTGACGCAGAATAAATGGTACTACCGCACGATCGGTTACCTTTTCTCTGTCCAGCTTCACAATGAGGTTGACCGAGATTCGATTATGTTTAAACTTTTTATCTGTGATGGAAGAAAAATACACTCCATTCGCAATGCATTCTCTTATCAGCGGATATTCCATGAATTCATCTCCTATCTGATCTTGTTTCATTACAATTCCTACTGGTTATTATATCATATTCCTTTTTGTGTTTCTATATCCAGACTGTGAACTCATTCCCTTTCTTTCCAAAAAAGAAAAACCATGCATCATTTTGATGCATGGTTTTTTATTTCCAGACATTATAAAAGGGGCTGTGATTTCTCACAGCCCCTCTTGGAAGCTTTATCGTTTATTCGGAGTTCTCTTGATAAATCAGATTAGTACATTGGTATTTCCCTCATTATGACTAGTATTCTTTTAGATAACCTGAGATGTTTGGTTTTTTGGGGAATGCTTTCATTTCAATCACATTTCCTTTAACTCAACTTCTTTTTTGTATGTTATCTTGTAAGGGGTACCTTTTTAAAATCTGCTATTTCATCGGACTCACCTAAAAAGCAATTATTTTGAAATCAATGTTAACTAGCTTTCTTCCTAAGAATCTATATTAACAATGAAAAGGTAATATCATTTGTTTTTAATTTTTTTAAAAGGTTCTTTTCCTTTCTTTTTTCTTATTCAGTTTTCGTTATTTTTTTAAAAGGTTTTTTCCTTTTCTTCTGATACTACTTCCATCAGAATCTTTTTGATATTAAATATAAACTTGTTCAGATTTTGTTTTCCATATTTTATTTTGCTTCATTGCCTTCGATCTTGTTTTATCCTTTTTTAGAAATTCTTTTTATTAAATCTTTTGATTTAATGAATTTCTTTTTTCAGGTTTCTGATCGCTTTGTTATGGAAACTTATCTGTTTTGGGATCTCCCTGAGGAAACTTTTGATTCCTCAGAAAGGATTGAAACTGGTTCTGCTCCTGTTTTCATAGGAATCACCCTTTCTGTTTTATATTTAATATTACCTTTGTTGTGATTTCATTATATCCTATTCTATTGTGTTTTTCAATATTAATTTTCAACAAATTTGAATCTTTTTATTGAACAATTTATAAAATCTATAATAATGATTGACTTTGATCTCAGAATGCTATAATATAATCGTAGTTGAAATGAAAGGAGCTGCGGCCCGATGATCGATAACGAATTTGGCAACGACATCCTGACTCTGGAAGATGACGACGGTGTTGAACATACATTTGAAGTTCTGGATGCAATTGACAACGGTGAAAACCGTTATATGGCACTTTCCCCAGTATTTGATGATCCACAGGAATCGCTGGATGACAGCGGTGAGCTGGTAATTCTCAAGGTTGTTACTGTAGATGGCCAGGAATTTTTGGAAACTATCGAAGATGAGGACGAAATGGACGAAATCGCTGATATCTTCATGGAACGTCTGGAAGAAGATTATGACGTTGTTTCGGACGACGAGGAATAATTTCCTGTATTTCTGTAAATAATTTTGCTTGTACTCCTGCCGTGTTCGAGAAAGTATGGTTTTTATAATCCAACACTTTTTAAAAGGGACGCCAAGCTCCGGTACTGGATTGCAGACCTCCCGCAGCGTGAATTTCATGTCTGTGGACGAAGGGAGCGTGAAGGTGCTGGGCAGCAACCCACCTGTCCATACGACGGGTTTTAACTTGCCATGGCGACGGCACGGTGGGGTATCTCATAAAAAATCAGCGCACTGTTTGGTGCGCTTTTTTCATGTCTTTTTGAATTCATAATAAGGAGGTCCGCTATGAGCAGAAAATGGCTTGAGCGCACAGAAAAGCTTTTTGGAGAGCAGACAATTGACGATCTGTCGCAAAAAACAGTGGCTATATTGGGTCTGGGCGGTGTCGGCGGAGCAGCTGCCGAAGCCGTCTGCCGCATGGGCGTGGGTAAGCTTGTCCTGATTGATAACGACACTGTGGACATTACCAACTTAAACCGACAGCTTTTTGCGACCGCTGATATGGTCGGTCAGAGCAAATGCCTTGCTGCCAAAAAAAGACTGCTGTCCATCAATCCTGATCTCAATATCATCTGCTACGAACGGTTTTTCCTGCCGGAAAACTCCGATTTTCTTTTCGACGAAAAACCAGATTTAATCCTGGATGCAATCGATACCGTCACCGCAAAACTGTTTCTGGCACAAACCTGCAAAGAAAAAAACATCCCGCTCATCAGCTGTCTGGGAACCGGAAACCGTGTTGACCCTTCCCTCCTACGCTGGGGAGATATTTCGGAAACATCCGGCTGCGGATGTCCGCTTGCCCGCGTGATGCGCCGGGAACTCAAAAAACGCGGCGTTGAAAAACAGACCGTCATCTATTCGGTTGAAGTTCCTGCCAAGGCAATCTGTGCAGGCGGCGAGGAACACGGACGCCACAGTCCGGCAAGCTGTGCCTTCGTTCCTCCTGCAGCAGGTTATCTGATGGCAAGTGTCGGCATTCGTCGTCTCATCAGTCTGCCATCTCAAAACTAAGCTAATTTTATATCATATCCTATAACAGTGCCCAAAAGCAAAAGCTTTGGGCACTTAGTTTTTCCCATATTTTTGATAAGTCTGATAGGAATAAACGATACAGAATACCGCATCCAATAAAATCATCACTACCATAAAAATACTCTGGCATGCGGGATTTTCCATCATCAGGCTTCCCACAATAATCAGGATACCCGTAATGACAAAGCTCATCCCGCCAAACCTCTGAGAAAGATTCCAGCAGGTATCGTTTGCCATGCTCCATTTAGTGCGTACACCAAACACTCCGTTGCGCTTTACCTTCGGCATGATGTTTCCTAACGGAATCAGCATAATTCCTACCAGAATATTGATGATTTGTATGATCGAATTTTCTGGATTTGCCAGATGCTCCACCACAGCAAACGAGGTATACAGCATCACAAAAAACAATCCGTTAAATACAAACAGCATCGAAATGCCCCCGATATATAAGGCTCGTTCGGAGTTTTCGGGTTGCTTTTTCATGGCGCTGACAATCCAACACTTAAATATCCATCCAAGTACCATGGTAAGGATTGGAATAATCAAGATTTCCAACCTGCTTCCCCATCGGTCAACCTCTCCTGCCAGATTGTAGTGTGCAGGAATCTTTTGGGGAAGAATCGGGCAGGCAAAGATACTAACGATGAGCGGCAGGAAGGTCAGAATCGAATACAGCCTTTTGATTCCCTTCATCTGATGTTTCCTCCTTCCTTTGCTCAAACTGTTTGAGCCACAGCAAAAGTTCCTCAAACAAAGAGGTATTGAGCTCATAGAAAATATAATTTTTCTCTTTTCGCTCCGAAACAAGCCCCGCATATTTTAGTTTTTGTAGGTGATGCGAGGTCGCAGGCGGAGTCATCTGCAAAAGCTGTGCGATCTCTCCTGCTGAAAGCTCCTTTTCCCGCAGCGAAACCAGAATCTTTCTTCGTACCGGATCAGAAATCGCTTTGAGTGTTTCCTGCAATGCCATCCTGCCTTCCTCCAATCTATTTTAATATTTGTTTAATTACTTAAATACAGGATAATCCTCCTGATCAAAAAAGTCAAGTCTACACAAAGCCTTTTCAAAATGAATAACGCTCCTTCTTTCTGGAAAAATATCCAAAGAAGGAGCATTTTGTTTTTGGGGGTGATTTTTTGTTATTCTTCTTTGGAATCGCAATCGGACTGCTCAACGGATTTTTCGGTTCCGGCGGCGGTATTCTGGCAGTTGCGCTGCTGGAGAAAAAAGGACTTTCCCCGCGTCAGGCTCATGCAACCAGTATTGCGCTGATCCTGCCTCTGTCCATCATCAGCCTTGGGGTATACTATCTTCGCGGCAATCTCTCCCTCGGACAAAGCTTGTTCTTTTTTGTTCCCGCTCTTCTCGGTTCCGTATGCGGTGCATGGTGTTTAAAAAGGATTCCTGTTTTTCTGCTGAAAATCAGTTTTTCCCTTTTAATTTTGTACAGCGCCGCAAAAATCCTGCTCACATAAAGGAGAAATTTTTGATGGAACTTTCTGTATTCTCTATCGCTGCTGTGTTTCTTTCCTCTTTGGTAGCTGCAATGGGATTGGGCGGCGGCACTGTTTTGCTTCTCTATCTTTCCTTTTTTTCCACCCTTTCGCAGCCTCAGATGCAGTCGCTTAATCTCCTGCTCTTTCTTCCAGCTGCAGCACTCTCCCTCTTCTTTCACTGGAAAAATAAGCTGATTTCCTTTTCTCTCCTGAAGCCCTGTATTCCCGGCGGCATCATCGGCGGAATTCTGGGAAGTGTGCTCGCAAACATGCTGGAACCAGATCTTTTAAGAAAAGCCTTTGGTCTGTTCCTGTTGGTGATTGGCCTGCGTGAGTTACTTTGCTGCCTGTTTCCGGTTTTCAAAAAGTTTTCTCAAAGCAAGGCATAAAACCAGCCTGTCTGAGCAAAATACAGTCAGAGGAAATTATCTTACCTATGAAAGGAATGGTCACACCATGAGTAATGGATTTGCAAAATTCATCTCCGGCAAGGGATTTTATCTTGCTTTGGCACTCTGCCTTGCAGGTGCCGGTGCTGCGGCCTGGGTTGCCGTAGACAAAACAATCGATAATATTGAGTCCGCCCCTTTATCCGAAACTCCGCAGGCAGAAACCATGCATCCGGGAGACCAGCTCGACACACATCCTGCGGAGCAGAAAATCGACAATATCCTTCAGCAGACCCCCGAGTCTTCCGATTCTGTGACTGCGGAAGCAAACGGAGATTCCTCCCCATCCTCTCAGGGACAGCAGGAAGGTATCCTGACCGCAGAGACACCGGACGACGAATCATCAACGGATGTCTTATCGCCTTCTGTACCGTCCGAATCTGTACCGGAGTCTACCGAATCTTCCGAAGCATCCACACAGCCCGTGCAGCAGCAGGAATCGGACGATTTTTCCTTGACCTTACCGGTCAGCGGAGCTGCAATCGCTCCTTTTAGCGGGGATATGCTGGTCAAAAACGAAACCCTTGGCGACTGGCGCACCCACAACGGAATTGACATCAGCGCCGAACTTGGTTCGGCAGTCACTGCATCCAGTGATGGTGTTGTCACAGACATCCGCTCCGACCCGCTTTGGGGCAATGTTGTGGAAGTAACCTCTGGTGATTATGTGATGACCTATTCTGGACTGTCTGATGACATCCTGGTTTCGGTCGATATGACCGTGACTGCTGGCGATCAAATCGGTTCGGTAGGCGAAATTCCATGTGAACTCTCGTTGGAGCCACACCTTCATTTCGACGTAAAACAAAACGGCGAATATGTTGATCCGGCTTCCCTTGCAAAATAGACACCCCTCCTCTCAAACCACAAAAGCCTTCTCCTTTGCGGGAGAAGGCTTTTGTGGCATTTTATTTTATAATCGATTTTTATTCTTCTGGACGGGTCAATTTGACATTGTATGTCATTGGATTGGTATGTGTGCTGATGGTTGTGGACGGTGTGCCCTCCGATACCAATTTTGCCATAACAACAAATCGCTGTGTATCAGAAGCTCCCTTCATACGTGTACAGGTAGAAAGGGTCAGGATATGATCTTCACTGGTAACCGGAACATTATAGTTCTGCATGCTCTTCGCTTTTGCTTCTGCGATTACTTCCTGGAAGGTTTCCTGATCTGTATTAGCAAAGTTATACATGGAAGCTTTGCCCTTGCTGATATCGGTATAGTACGCTGCAAACACCTGGAAAACATAATCTTTTTCGGTAGTAGAGAAATAGATAAATGGGTTTTCCTGAGCAAAGTCGGTATAATGGTAGCTCATGACCAGAGAGAACATGGTATCATTGCTCTGCATATTTTCCAAGGTTCTTGGAGTGTAGACATTATGCCAGTTATGACCATAAAGAGTGGTGTTCTGAGAAAGCTCTGGGAAGCTGCACTCGTAATCGGCAAAAATTGCGCCGTCTTTGCTGTAATTTTTGTTGTAGTCCAGGCTTCCATAATAGTCATAGTTTTCCGAACCTGCCTTGTATACAACCGGATAGTCAACATTGGTATTTGGAAGCTGAATCCATCCGATCGTATCCTCATTGGTGGATTCTTTAAATTCGGTTGCTTTCTGCGCAAGAGATTCTGTTGGCAGAGTTGCTACCACATTTGCGTTCTTGCCGTCCCCTTCTGATTCCAATGTACCAGCCAGCTTGTTGATAGCAATAAGGTCAACCAGCTGTGTCATGCTTGGAACGCGCTGTTCTTTTGCACTCTGCAGCACATCCTGCATTGCCTGCTGCTGTTCATCTACTCCAGCAGTATTTTCCGGATACTGTACACTTGGTGTTCCCGGTTCGGTAATGCTGCCCTGATTGGAAAGGAAATACCATGCTCCGCCTGCAACCAGTGCTACCGCAACAACACCGCAGACCAAGATTGGCCACTTTGGTTTCTTTGGCTGATAATCATCATCTGCAGAAAATCCCGCAAAGCTGTCTGGTGTTGGCACGCCGGTGATGCTGGAAACACTTTTATCAACCGGTTTTTTCTTTCTGCTGGACTGTCCAATGCGATCCTTCATAAATTTCATCCCTTATCCTTTTATTTTGATTGGATAGCCCCTTGCTACCCCGATGTGAATTTTCGTATTCCGTCTTTGGTGCTGTTTTCTTTCAGCATTGATGCCTTGAAAGCGCAGACAGATGGTCATTTTGCCGCTTTTCAGCATTTCCTGATTATTATATCATAAAAAAGTACGGTTGTGGAACATAACTGAAAAAAATTTAAAGATTCATTCATATTCTTCTTTGCAAAAATCCATAAAAAAATGTCCTCCTGTTGGGAGGACATTTTTCTTTTCCTTTCGGATCATTAATCCATCTTCAGTTTGCTTGGAGCATAGCGGTCAACTGCTTTCTGATTTACCTCGAAGGATTCATCCGATGCAGTTTCCAGAAGCATGTTTTCGAATTCTTCGTCTTTCAGAGCGTGGCAGATTGTGCTCTTGACATACTCAAAATCGGTTGGGTCTTCGTTCAGGTCTGCAGTTGCGCCGACTGCAATCATATTATCGGTCTCAACCTTGATAATCTCGCCAACTTCAGCTTCCTTGAGTGCACCGATGATATCTGCATTCAGGGTGGTGGTTGCAGTATCTACCAGACGATAGTTGTTGGTGGTCATATCGTACTCTTCCCCATTATCTGCATTATCCTGTTTGTACAGGTTGAGGACCTCATTCCAGGATTTGCCCTGTTCCAGACCAATCTGACCCTGTGTATAAAGAGATTCTGCATTGGTGTAAACGTTGCTGCGTTCACCCTGATAGAACTCATCGTACATTTCTTTTTCTTCCTCGGTTGCGTCTTCCGCTACCTCTGGCTCTGCTGGGAAGTTAAAGGTCTGAACTGCCATCTTGATATAATTGTTTTCATAGTAATCGCGCAGTTCCTGTTCGGAAACTTCCTTTTCTCCGCCTTCACCATAAATTGCATCAAATACTTTGACCTTCATGTAGGTGATCTGGTAGAGAAGCTCAATGGAATCTTTGGAAATTCCGTTCTTTTCCAGGTTTTCTCCTGCCTGTTCATAGTAGGACTCAGCCTGAGTCTGGCAGGTCATCAGTTCCTGTTCACTGAAGGAAAGTCCCAGTTCGTTGAATTTTGCACAAACTGCCATGTTCTGTTTGGTTGCCTTGAGGGCCTCTTCCTTGATCCATTCGTCAGCGTCTTTTCCATCGATCTGCTGTTTGAGAACATCCTTTTCTGAATCCTCAACCAAAGAGCTTGCTTCATAATAGCTTTCGATCAGGCTGTTAATGTAAGCTCCTGCCGGCATTTCCAGCTCACCGTTTCGCATGATCCAAGCAGTATCCTCGCCGGAACATGCTGCACAGGAGAGAGCAATTGCTCCGGTCAGCAGCATGGCTGTGCATTTTTTCAAAAGGTTCATGAAATATCCTCCTAAAATTTTTACTTCCGAAAGCGGGTGTACCGATCCGCTTTTGGCAAAATACCATGTTATTATACACCCAAATTTTTAAAAAGTCTATCACTGACGCCATTGTGTGTTCTTTGGCAGAAAAATTTACTTTTTGCTCAAATCCACATTCTCGCCGGACATGATGCCCAAAGCGATGCGCATGGTGTCGATCGGCTTTTCTCCCTTTGCCACCTTGACGGTAATATATGGTTTTGCTCCGGCATTGAGCATAACCCTTCCTTTGAGTGCGGATGCAAGGTGACTTGCTTTTTCCATATCCACCGTTTCCGGATAAAGAAGCAGACTGTCTGCTCTCTGGGAGATTTCCTTGATGCCGATTTTAGCAGCAGTATTGCGCAGCAGGGAAACATCGATGAGTCCCTTGACCGCTTCCGGCGGGTCTCCAAAACGGTCGATCAGCTCGTCGGTAATATCCAGTGCATCTGCTTCGTTTTCGATCGAAGCAATCTTCTTGTAAATATCGATTCTCTGTGCCAGACTTTCGATATAATCTTCCGGAATATGCGCTCCAATTCGGATATCCACAAGACACTCGGTTGTCTGGGTATCCGGCTTTTCACCTTTGGCAACCGCTACCGCATCGGAAAGCATCTTCAGATACATCTCATATCCGACCGCTTCCATGTGTCCGTGCTGCTGTGCACCCAGAATATTTCCGGCACCTCTGATCTCCAGATCTCGCATCGCGATTCTAAATCCCGAGCCGAAGGTGGTAAACTCACGGATTGCTTCCAGACGTTTGGTTGAAACATCGGTCAGTGCCTTGCCCTTTGTTACGGTAAGATAAGCAAAAGCACGGCGGCTGGAACGGCCGACACGTCCCCTGATCTGATACAGCTGGGAAAGTCCCAGTTTGTCGGCATCTTCAATAATCAGCGTATTGCAGTTTGATACATCCACACCGGTTTCGATGATGGTGGTGCAGACCAGAATATCGATTTCATGGTCAATCAGGCGCTTCCATACCTTGGAAAGCTGCTCCTCGCTCATCTTTCCGTGGGCAACCACGACGGTGGCATCTGGCAAAAACTGCTGGATAGTCGCAGCACAGCGGTCGATAGTATCCACGCGGTTATGCAGATAAAATACCTGTCCGCCGCGCCTGAGTTCCTTGTTCATCGCTTGGGTCAAAATTCCCCAGTCATGCTCCATGACATAGGTTTGAACCGGCTGACGGTCCTGCGGAGCTTCCTCAATGGTGGACATATCACGGATGCCCGACATTGCCATATTGAGGGTTCTCGGAATCGGGGTTGCCGAAAGGGTCAGCACATCGACATTGTTGCGCATCTCCTTAAAGCTTTCCTTATGCTTGACGCCAAAGCGCTGTTCCTCGTCGATGATACAAAGTCCCAGATCCTTAAACTTGACATCCTTCTGTACCAGTCGATGGGTTCCGACCACAATATCGATCTCTCCACGGCGCAGTTCTTCCAAAACCTGCTCCTGTTCCCTTGGGGTTCGGAATCGGGAAAGGATATCGACCTTGATCGGGAAACCTTCCATTCGTTTGCGGAAGGTCTGATAGTGCTGCCATGCTAAAATGGTGGTCGGCACCAAAACCGCGCACTGCTTTCCATCCATCACACACTTGAATGCTGCACGAATTGCAACTTCGGTCTTGCCAAATCCTACATCGCCGCAGAGCAGTCGGTCCATCGGAACCGGCTTTTCCATGTCATCCTTGATTTCCTGAATGCAGCGCAGCTGGTCGTCGGTCTCGTCATAAGGAAAACGTCTTTCAAAGTCGTTCTGCCAGTCGGTATCCTGACTAAAGGCGTATCCTTTTGCCGCTTCTCGTTTGGCATAGAGCTTGATGAGCTCATCTGCCATATCCTTAACCGCTTTTTTAACTCTTGCCCGGGTCTTTGCCCATTCTGCGGAATTTAATTTATTTAATTTTACAATACTGTCTTCCTTGCCGCCGATATACTTGGTTACAAGGTCCAGCTGGGTAACCGGCACAAACAGCATGTCGCTGCCAGCATAGCGAATCTTGATATAATCCTTGACAACTCCATGGATATCGCGCTTAACAATACCTTCGAAGATACCGATACCATGGGAAACATGAACCACATAATCCCCAACATTCAGGTCGGAGATATTCTTGATGTTGACGCCCTTTTTCTGTTTTGGTGCCTTTGTCTTGCTTGCTCCTGTTTTGGTATGGCTTAATACCGCCAGCTTTAACTGCGGATATTCCATTCCTGCCGAAAGCGTTCCCTCTACAACATAAATCTTTCCCGGAACAATAGTGGAAACATCCTGCACAAAGTCTGCAGAAAAATCATGATTTAAGTCTGATACCAGAGCCTGTGCACCGCGGTAAGTTCCCGCAAAGATCACGCAGCAGAATCCGGTCTTGACATAGTCTTCGATATCATCCTTTAGGATGGCATACTCGCCGCTCCAGGTGGACAGCTGGGAAGCCGTTATCGAAATCAGCTCTTTGATTGGAACCTCGTTGACCGAACGGCTGAAGGTATCCATCAGCACACCGGCATGACGACAAAGCTTCTGGCACAGGTCGGTGAAATCATCGTAATAAACGCTGCATCCGCGGAACAGGATTCCGTCCTCCAGAAGCATCTTGACATCCTCATGGTGCTGTGCCATCGCATTGGAAAAATTCTCCTTACAGGAAATCGGCTCGCACAAAAAGGTCATTGCGTCTGCTTCAAAATAATCAAAGATGGTAGTGGGTTCGTACAGAATCGGCAGATAGCGGTCGATGCTGACCGGACTTAATCCTCCGTCCAGACGCTCGATATCCCGTTCCAGATGTTCCTTTACCTTCACTCCTGTCTTGCCCTTCTGTGCTTCGACCTGTTTGTTTAACAGGTCGATCAGCGCCTGCGGACTGTCAAAGAGTACCTCTCTTGCCGGAGGGATGGTTACCTTGTCCACCGGGTCCTGACGGCGCTGGGTATCGACCTGGAAAGAAGACATCATATCGATCTCGTCGTCCCAGAACTCGATACGCACCGGATCTGTTCTGTCAGGCGGGAAGATGTCCAGAATTCCGCCGCGGCGTGCAAATTGACAGATACCTTCAACCTGATCTCTGCGCTGATAGCCCATTGCCACCAGCTTCTCTACGATTTTTTCGCAGTCATATTGCCCGTCACTGTCGATGGTCAGGATGGATTCTTCCAGCTTCTTGACCGGTATGGTTCTTTCACATGCCGACTCGATGGAAGAAACAACCACCTTTGCCTCTTTGCGCAGTACCGCGCTGAGCACGCCCAGACGCTGATGCTCAAATTCTCCGGACGCACCATCCACATCCAGCAGGACATAATCTCTTGCCGGAAAATGCAGCACCTTTTCTCCAAGCAGGGTGGAAAGGTCCGCTGCAAAGCGGATTGCTGTGCTTTCATCTGGAACAATAATGAGCGCCCGGCGATTTAACTGGCTTACCAGCGCCGCAATCATATTTGTCTTATGAGACGCTGCTGCACCGCTCAGTGAAATCGGTGTTCTGCCGTTTTGCAGCGCAGTTTTAAGCTGTTCATATTCCATCATCCCATCCAGCAGGGATAAAAACTGTTTCATCAAACTTCACCGCCCTTCGTTTTCTTAAAATAAAACTAGTTAAACAGATTCATTGCGCGGTCGATATTGCCCTTGACAATCTCTTTGACCGCTTCAAAGCTGTTGTCCAGCACCGGAGAAAGATTTTTCATATCCTCATCCGAGAAATGTCCCAGAACCCATGCTGCCAGATCGTAATCTGGGTGCGGCTTCTTGCCAACACCGATCTTGATACGCGGATACTGATCGCTTCCGGTCAGATAGATAATGCTCTTGATTCCGTTGTGGCCGCCGTCGCTTCCTTTTCTGCGGATGCGCATTTTGCCAACATCCAGCGAAATATCGTCAAATATTACAATGATATGCTCTGGACCAATTTTATAAAACTGGCTTGCTTCCCGAACTGCCTCACCGGAATTATTCATATAGGTCGACGGCTTCATCAGCATGACCTTTTTCCCTTCGATTTCGCACATTCCGTACAGGGATTTAAATTTCAGCTGATCAACTTTGCATCCTGTCTTCTGTGCAATGCGGTCGATTGCCATAAATCCGGCGTTGTGGCGGGTTGTATCGTATTTTGGCTCTGGATTTCCCAGACCTACCACCAGAAATTCCGGTGTTCCGGTCACTGACGGCTTTGTGTTGAGTGTTTTTAACTTTTCAAAAATATCGTACATTTTGTCCATCTTTTTTACCTCTCACTTACAGGGTCGGCAACAGGGCAGGACAACCACAGACCTCCATATTGATAGAAGCCTGTGGTCAGCCTGCCCGCACTTTTATTATTCTCAAAAATCTTAACCATTTTCCAAATGGCTACTTTGCAGGTTTTGGAAGATGTTTCCTCAGTACCCGCAAAATATCCGGTGTGCATCAGGTTCCCTTTGGATTTTTGTTTGCACAGTCACAGTGGGTCATCGCGCCGGTCATCCGCTGAATGTCGCGGATAGTTCTGGCCCCCTGTCCGATTGCCCGAACAATATCTTCCTCGGTCACCTTGTCACAGTAACAGATATATTCCATCCAAACTCCTCACCAGAAAAAAGGGCAGGTAAACTTACCTGCCCTTGTCTTCTTGTCAAAATTAAACAAACAGCGGGGAAACCGGTTTGTCCTGATAGATTCTTTCGATTGCCTCTGCAAATACAGGAGCAACTGGAAGCTGAGTGATCTTTGTGCTGTTGCAGTTTTCCGGCAGCGGAATGGTATCGAGCAGAACAACTTCTTTGAGTGCGCTCTTTTCGATTCTTTCCAGAGCTGGACCGGACAGTACACCATGAGTAGCACAAGCGATAACTTCTTTTGCACCGCCAACTTCAACCAGAGCGTTTGCAGCGTTGCAGAGAGTACCTGCTGTATCGATCATATCGTCAACGATGATGACCTTTCTGTCACGAACATCACCGATGATGTTCATAACTTCGCAGACGTTTGCTTTTGGTCTTCTCTTGTCGATGATTGCCAGCGGAACATCGCAGCGTTCAGCAAATTTTCTTGCTCTTGTTACAGAACCAAGGTCTGGAGAAACAACGGTGTAGATCGACTGCTCGTCACCGATCTTTTCGATGAAGTGTGGGATCATGATCGGCACACCCAGCAGATGATCAACCGGAATATCAAAGAAGCCCTGGATCTGTGCTGCATGCAGGTCCATGGTCAGCACGCGGTCTGCGCCAGCTGCGGTAATGAGGTCTGCAACCAGTTTTGCAGAGATCGGGTCTCTGGCTTTTGCTTTTCTGTCCTGTCTTGCATAACCGAAGTATGGCATTACTGCGGTAACACGACCAGCAGAAGCGCGTTTGAAAGCATCGATCATGATCAGCAGTTCCATCAGGTTATCGTTTACTGGTGTGCAGGTGGACTGTACAACGAATACGTCCGAACCACGAACAGACTCCTGAATCGATACAGCGATCTCGCCGTCAGAGAATGTTTTTACTTCGCTCTTGCCTACTGGCAGACCCAAACAAGCTGCGATTTCTGCTGCAACTTTTGGATTGGAATTAGCAGTGAAGATTTTAATATCCTTACCATGCAAATTCATTTCTTTTTTGACTCCCCTTACTTTTTCTCGGCAGATTTTTCTCCGCCCACCTTGAATTCCTCTTTAGTCCCTCTAAAGAATATCCGGCTGACGCCGTTAAACAGTCCGTAAAACACGTTCGTTTCCAGACTGTATGATACAAATTGATTTACTCCATCCCGAGGTTCTCTCTATTTGGAGTTTTTGGTCTTGAGTGCAAGCTCCTTTTCACGATAGCCTGCTACCCAGCCCTGTTTGTTTGTCTGTCTTGCACGGGCAATCGCAAGTTCTTCTTCCTGTACATCATCTGTGATGGTGGAACCTGCTGCGATATAAGCGCCCTTGCCGACATGAACCGGCGATACAAGATTGGTATTGCAGCCGATAAATGCGTTATCTTCCACAATGCTGCGGAATTTGCGGTAACCGTTATAATTTACCGTTACCACGCCACATCCAACATTGATATGCGAACCAAAATCGGAGTCTCCGATGTAGGTCAGATGTGCTACGCTGGTCTTTTCTCCCAATGTAGAGTTTTTAATCTCCACAAAGTTTCCGATCTTGACCGAATCTGCCAGAATGCTGTTCGGACGCAGATGGCTGTTCGGTCCGATTCGAACACCGTTTCCTACCTTGGATTTTTCGATGAAGGAGGAATGAATCTGGCATCCATTTCCGATCTGGCTGTTTTCGATGATAGTGTTTGGTCCGATCACACAGTCTTCCCCAATCTCAACATGACCAATCAGCTGGGTACCTGGTGCGATCGTGGTATCTCTTCCAATGGTAACGTCCGGAGAAATTACGATTCCATCCGTACAATAAAAGTTTACACCATCTTCCAAAAGTCTGTCAACCACAATTTTGTTCGCGATTTCATTTAATTTTAACAAACCAGCCCGATCGTTTGCTCCCAGCACCAGATTTGGGTCGTCACAGAGGCAGGCAATCACCTTTTCTCCCTGAGAGAACGCCACTTTTACTGTATCTGGCAGATAGTATTCATGCTGGCTGTTGTTGCAGTCAATTTTGGTCAGTGCATCCTGCAAAAACTTTGCAGAGAACCAGTACGCACCGGAATTTACCTCTTTGATTGCTCTTTGCTCTTCGGTTGCATCCTTTTCTTCGACAATGGCAGTGACAACCTTATCATCCTCTGTGCTGCGGATCAGTCTTCCATAACCGGTTGGATGGTCAAGTTTTGCTGTAATCACTGTTATTTTTGCATCTTCGGTCCGATGCTGATCAAGCGACTCTCGAAGCACCCTGTCATTGACAAACGGCGCATCTGCATTGAGTACCACAATATCGCTGTCGATATTTTCCTGAATAAATTCTTTTGCCATCATAACGGCATGGCCGGTACCTTTGCGTTCAGACTGTAAAACTGTAACACAGCCTTCTGGCAGAACTGCCTCAATCTCCTGGGCACCTTCTCCCACTACAACGCATATTTTTTCTATTCCCGCTTTGCGGCACCAGTCGGTGACCCAGCAAATCATCGGTTTAAACAGTACTTCACACATTGCTTTTGGATGTTTTGATTTCATTCTGGTTCCCTGGCCTGCTGCCAGAATGATCGCACAGGTTTGTGTTGTCACGATATTCACTCCATTCTTTCTCATAGCTTTGTGTACTCTGACATATATTATAAAATCCGCTTTGTAAAAATTCAAGATTCCCGCTCATTTCCGATAGGTTAGATAAAGCAAAATAAAAATAATATGCTGATTTTATTTAATCTGTTTAATTTTTGGTTAAAATTATCATTTTTCCCAATCTTATTTGTCCTCCACATGAAATGATCACAATGCAATGCTCGATTTTCATGAATTTTTCCGGTAATTTTTTTATGAAAAAGTTATAAAAAAGTATGGTATTGTTGAGTTTTATTTGATATAATATGTACCATCAGGGGATGGAAATAAAATTTTCGAGGATTTTTCATCTTTTTGCACAGTTTTGGAAGCAAATACATATTCCATCCTTGCCTGTGCTAAATTGATCCTCTTTCCCTTTAAGGAGGTTATTATTATGAAAAAGTTTGTCTATGCCTTTTCGGAAGGCAATGCAAAAATGCGTGAACTGCTCGGCGGTAAAGGCGCAAACCTCGCTGAGATGACCGTTCTTGGTCTTCCTGTTCCACAGGGATTCACCATCACCACCGAAGCCTGCACACAGTACTATGAAGATGACCGTCAGGTAAGCCCTGAAATCGAAGCAGAAATTTTTGAGCATCTTGCAAAACTGGAAGAACTCACCGGCAAAAAATTCGGTGATCCAAGCAATCCTCTTCTGGTTTCTGTCCGTTCCGGCGCAAGAGCTTCCATGCCAGGTATGATGGATACCATCCTGAACCTCGGCTTAAACGATCAGGTTGTAGAAGGTTTTGCTAAACTGACCAACAATGAGCGTTTTGCTTACGACTCCTATCGCCGCTTCATCCAGATGTTCTCCGACGTTGTTATGGAAGTTCCAAAACATCAGTTTGAGGTTATCATCGACCAGATGAAAGAAGCAAAAGGCGTTACTCTTGACACCGAGCTTGATGCAGATGACCTGAAAGAAATGGTTGTCCGCTTTAAAGCATACTATAAAGAACAGAAAAACGAAGATTTCCCACAGCAGCCAAGAGAACAGCTGATGGAAGCTGTAAAAGCAGTATTCCGTTCCTGGGATAACCCACGTGCAATCTACTACAGAAGAATGAACGATATCCCATCCTCCTGGGGCACTGCTGTTAACGTACAGACCATGGTATTCGGCAACACCGGCAACACTTCCGGTACCGGCGTAGCATTTACCCGTGACCCTGCAACCGGTGAAAACCGTCTGTTTGGTGAGTTCCTTGTCAATGCACAGGGCGAAGACGTTGTTGCTGGTGTTCGTACTCCACAGCACATCGATGAACTCAAAGACATCATGCCTGACGTATACAATCAGTTCTGCGATGTTGCTCATCGTCTGGAGCAGCATTATCGCGACATGCAGGATATGGAGTTCACCATCGAAAATGGCAAACTCTTCATGCTGCAGACCAGAAATGGTAAACGTACCGCACACGCTGCAATCAAGATTGCCTGCGATCTGGTAGACGAAGGCATGATCACACCACAGGAAGCTGTATGCATGGTTGAGCCAAAACAGCTTGACTCTCTGCTGCATCCACAGTTTGACCAGAAAGCACTGAAAGCTGCAAAAGAAATCGGTGTTGGTCTGGCTGCTTCCCCAGGTGCTGCTTGCGGCAAGGTTGTATTTACCGCTGAAGAAGCTACCGAAGAAGGCAAGAAAGGCGAAGCTGTTATCCTGGTTCGTCTGGAAACCTCTCCTGAAGATATTGAAGGTATGAACCATGCAAAAGGTATTCTGACCGTTCGCGGCGGTATGACCTCTCATGCAGCAGTTGTTGCACGTGGTATGGGTACCTGCTGTGTATCCGGCTGCGGCGATATCGTAATGCACGAAGAAGAAGGTTACTTTGAACTGGGCGGAAGAAAGATCTCCCGCGGCGAATACATCTCTCTGGATGGTTCCACCGGTAAGATCTACGGCGAAGCAATCCCAACTGTTGCAGCTTCCGTTTCCGGTGATTTTGGCCGTCTGATGGCTTGGGCTGACGAAGCAAGACAGTTGAAAGTTTACACCAACGCTGATACACCAAAAGATGCTGTTCAGGCTCTCTCGTTTGGTGCAGAAGGTATCGGTCTGTGCCGTACCGAACATATGTTCTTTGAAGGCGTCCGCATCAAAGCAGTTCGTGAAATGATCCTCTCCAAGACAGAGGAACAGCGCCGTGTCGCTCTGGCTAAACTGCTTCCAATGCAGCAGGGTGACTTCGAGGCAATCTACGAAGCAATGCAGGGTCATCCGGTAACCATCCGTTTCCTGGACCCACCGCTTCATGAATTCGTTCCTCACACCGAAGCTGAGATCAAAGAACTTTCTGAAGAGATGAACATTTCCGTAGAGGAAATTCACAACGTTATTGCTTCTCTGCATGAATTCAACCCAATGATGGGTCATCGTGGCTGCCGTCTGGCTGTTTCTTACCCAGAAATTGCTGAGATGCAGACACAGGCTGTTATCAACGCAGCAATCAATGTTTCCCGCAAACATCCAGAATGGAAGATCGTTCCTGAAATCATGATCCCACTGGTTGGCGAAGTAAAAGAGCTTGCATACGTAAAATCGGTTGTTACCAAGACAGCTGATGAACTGATTGCTCAGTCCGGTATGGAACTGCACTACAAAGTAGGTACCATGATCGAGATTCCTCGTGCTGCTGTTACCGCTGACGAGATTGCAAAAGAAGCTGAATTCTTCTCCTTCGGTACAAACGACCTGACCCAGATGACCTTTGGTTTCAGCCGTGATGATGCTGGTAAGTTCCTGAACTACTACTACGACAAGAAGATTTACGAATTCGATCCATTTGCAAAACTCGACCAGGCTGGCGTTGGTAAACTGGTAGAGATGGCATGCAAACTGGGCAGACAGACCCGTCCTGACATCAAACTGGGTATCTGCGGCGAACACGGCGGCGATCCATCCTCCGTTGAATTCTGCCACAAAGTTGGTCTGACCTACGTTTCCTGCTCTCCATTCCGTGTTCCGATCGCACGTCTTGCTGCTGCACAGGCTGCAATCAAATATCCTCGCTAAGTAAAATTTACCCTTCGGGGTTATTGGAGACACAAAAAGCTCCCCGTACATTTCCAGAAAGGAATGTGCGGGGAGCTTTATTATTATAATTTTTTGATTTGAGTTTTTCCCTCTACTCCTCTATCGAGCGGGACAAAAACCTGACTGCTGCCACTCGGTGGAAAAGTGCTGCAAAAATCAGTCCGAACGTTACACCTAAGATGGTATCTACAACACGCAGAATGACTGCTCCATGAATTCCGTAGATTCCAGCGCCCAGCATCAGTGCGCCAAAGCAGTTCATCGCTGTTTTATACCGGTAGTCCGTACAAAATCCCAGACACAGTCCTCCTAACGGTCCCATCAACGTGTGCAGGGATTCTGGCAAGATCAAATAAAGGACGAAAAATGCAAGAGAACCCGCAATTGCTCCTACAATTCTCTGCCAGAAACGGGTGAACACCTTTCCCGAATATGGGTATTCTGACAGCAGTGATGCGCAGGCAAATCCCATCCACATAAAGCGCTCTACACCAAAGACCTGACCGGCTGTCATTACCAGGCTTACTCCAAGTGCCATGCGCAGCTGCCACAGATGGATGGGTGTGGACAGATCAAATTTCCGTACAACATGGTGAAAACGAGTCGCCGTATGCTGATCCCGATGTTTTGCAAATAAAATCGCTCCGCAGATCAGATACCCTACCAGAGCCAGAAAGATGCGGCGTACCAGTGCTTCTCCTGTGACAGGATTTCCTGTCAGGTAGATGTAAGCAAAACTATACAGGCCGCCGTTTCCCATCTCTGGCCGCTGCGTCGTCATATAAAGCAGAGCAAAAAAGGCAACAAAGTGCAGCGGAATCAAAAAAACTTCTGGAATTACTGCCGCTGCACTTGGCGCCAGCACCAGAATTGCCAACACTGCCAGCAGGGTCACGAGCGAATCTTTGACACAGTACTCGAAATTAACAAAACGAATCCCCAAAATCATACAGAACAACACAACACCCATTGGGGTATTGTCGGTGCCAAACACGCTGGACAACAGGCTGATAAAGATAATGGCAGCGGCCACGATCAGCACAGAACGTACTGACATGGCAAACCAATAATATGCTTTTTCCTTTTTCTCATCACAAGCAGCAATTTTTCGTTTCAGTATTGCCGGGTCCAGCTGTAACGCATCATAAAACTTCATTGTCACGAGTGTTTCCCTGTCCTTTCTCAATCTGTGCGGCAAGTTTATCTGCATAATGCATGAATGCTTCAAAATTGTCACCGGAGCTGCGCCAAAGATCATAAAATGGCTGCAGGATACTTTCGTATCCTTTTCTTAATTCACTAAGTCCGGTTTCTGTGATAAACAGTTGATAGCTCCGTTCATCTGTTTCCTGACGCTGTTTGGAGATACAGCCCTTTTCGTAAAGAGATTTCAGGCAGCGGCTCACCGCCTCTTTCCTCATGCCGCTTTCTATACTGAGCAAAACCGGTGTATTTTGCTCTGGGCGCAAATACAAATGGGCCAAAAGTTCACATTCACTTGCGGTCAATACCGATTTATGCACAGGAAGCAGAAACCGTATAATTTTCTGCATCTGCTGCTGATAGTGCACCATATCTGTCCACTCCATAGAGATCCTCCTTTATATAGTTAACTTTGTTAATTATATCGTTTGAACTACTATTTGTCAACCGTTATTAAGGTGATATCGTATCTTATACCATGAGCAGATTCGGGTTACAGCCAAAGCAAGCATTACACAAAAAGGGGACTCCGCAAAATACGGAGTCCCCTTTCTCATTTATGGATACTGAAAATGAATTTCAACTTTTAAACTGCTTTTTTCAAATCCTGGTTATCTTGTTTGGGAGAAATTTGGGTTTGAGCATTTTCAGAAATAAAAAGTTCCTCGCATTCCTCCATTGCGTCGTGGAGCAGTTTTTCGGCATCCATAACAGCGCGGACCATACGCAGATACATTTGTTTATAGCGAAGGAGGTCCTGCTGGGTATCGACAGTATTTTCGCACATTTTCCATCACCTCAAAAATATTTTATACCTATTACGTATATCTGTCAATATGCGTGAGAAGCATAATTTACAATATTCTTTGAGGTGAGTAAATTGTTTCAACGCATACGAGATTTAAGAGAAGATCATGATTTGACTCAAGAACAGGTTGCCCAAATACTTTGTGTCAAACAAGCCACTTATTCCCGATATGAAAGTGGTGCAATCAATGTGCCTGTTGATGTTCTGATAAAACTTGCTTCCTTTTATCAAACCAGCGTTGATTATATTCTTGGACTGACCAACGACCCAACTGCAAAATAAAATTAGGCTAAAACAACATAAATTTCCTAAAAGTTCACCCTTTAAAATATAATATTGAGGGGTGAATTTTTTGTCTTTACAACTTCGCGTTGCAAGGGAGCAATTCCATTGCAGTCAACGCCAGATTTCCGCAGTTCTTAATATCAACCAATCTACCTATTCCCGCTATGAAAGCGGAGCAATCAATATTCCGGTCGATATTCTGATACAGCTTGCCCAGTTTTACCAAACCAGTGTTGATTATCTACTTGGATTGACAAATAACCCAAAACCAATTCGATAAAAAGACCTCTCAATTACTTGAGAGGTCTTTTTTGTTTCATCAAACCTGTTTGTTTTTGTGGAGCTACGCGCTCCACACCGCGGGTACTTTTATTTCACGATAAAAGTACCCAAAAACGTGTCTAAGGGGACACCCCTTAGATATCCCTGGGGGCTGTGCCCCCGCAGTAACCGCAGAGCGGTCACGCGCCCCCCTTCTATCACGGGAGTTTTTTACAAGAGGGGGAGGCTTTGCCGCTTTGCGGCAACCCCGGGGGATACTTCCCCCCGAGGAGATATCAAAGAGGACACTTCCTCTTTGATACGCTTTTGGTTCCTTTTCTCGTAAAAGAAAAGGAACCGCGGGCGTGGGGTGCGTAACCCCACAAGCTGAGCCTGTACCCAGTTCATCACACAGTATCAATTAACAAGAAAGTGTTCTATCCTTTCGATAGAAGACTCCCCCATCCTCATCTTTAAACGGATGTGTGAATCAGCTTGTACTCGATCGAGGCAATCAGTGCAATCAAGCTCGCCTCAATGATGTCCACCGATACCCCCACCGTTGTCCAGGATTCCTTGCCGTCGGTCGTTTCAATCAAAACCCTTACCTTCGATGCAGTACGGTTGCTGCTGTCCAAAACTCGTACCTTGTAATCGGTCAGGTGTACTGTCCGTAAAACCGGATAGAACCGCTCCAGCGCTTTTCGTAAAGCACAGTCCAAAGCATTGACAGGACCGTTTCCTTCCGCTGCATTCATCTCTGCCTGACCGCCTACGACAACCTTTACCATCGCCGCAGCAGAGGCCGTCTCCTCTCCTGCCTGCTGCTCTCCGATCGTCTTAAACTTTTCCACACGGAAAAATGGTCGATATTGTCCTAGCTGCTTGCGGATCAGCATTTCCAGCGTCGCGTCGGCTCCTTCAAACTGGTAACCCTGATGCTCCATTTCCTTGACCTGATTGATAATACGGGTAGTCACCTCGTCCTCCCGCCGAACGCTTGCATCTACCTTCTGGATGCGCTCGATCAGGGTGCTTCTTCCCGCCACCTCGGACATCAGGAAACGTCGGGAGTTTCCCACACTTTCCGGGTTGATATGTTCAAAAGATGCCGGTGCCTTGTTCACCCCATCAATGTGCATGCCGCCTTTGTGGGCAAATGCGCTCTTTCCAACATAAGGCATGTTCTTGTGCAGGCGGACATTGGAAATTTCCGATACCACCCGACAGGTCTGCATCAGCTTGTGCAGATTTTCCGGTGGAATGCACTGATAATTCCGCTTCAGCTGCAAATTCGCAATGATTGCCGAAAGATTTGCATTGCCGCAGCGTTCTCCAAAACCGATCAGCGTTCCCTGCACCATCTGTGCACCTGCCAGCACCGCCATCACACTGCTGGCAACCGCCATTCCGCCATCATCATGGGTGTGGATGCCAACCGGAACCCGAAGCTGCGGAAGTACCTGTGCTACAATGCGGCTGACTTCATCTGGAAATGCACCGCCGTTTGTCTCACATAAACAGATATAGTCCGCGCCGCCTTTCTGTGCTGCAAGCAGCGTCTGCATCGCATAGTCCGGGTTGCGCTTGTATCCGTCAAAAAAGTGCTCTGCATCAAAGATAACTTCCTTGCCGTGCGCTTTTAAAAAAGCAACTGTTTCTTCGATCATCCGCAGGTTTTCTTCTAGCGTTGTGTGGATAATATCTGTAACATGAAAATCCCAGCTCTTGCCGAAGATGCTCACCGCCTTGGTGTTTGCGGAAAGCAACGCCTGCAGGTTAATATCATCTTCCACCTTTTCCTCTTTGCGGCGGGTGCTTCCAAATGCCACCAATTTTGCATGGTGGAGTGTCAGCTGACCCACCCGTTCAAAAAATTCCAGATCCTTTGGATTGGAACCTGGATTTCCTGCCTCAATATAATCGATACCCAGTTGATCCAATGTCTGCACGATATTGAGCTTATCCTGCACTGAAAACGAGATTTCCTCCCCTTGCGCACCATCCCGCAGTGTAGAATCAAAAATCCAGATTTTTTTTGCCTGTTGTTCCATAAGCTGCCGCACCTCTTTTGCAAATGCTCTTTGTTTCCCACCTTATTTTTTGTTATGATAGCAAAGACTAACTGCCCTGTCAAGATTTTTGTGGCACACCCGTTTTCCGCACAAAACTTCTATATAAGCGTACCGCCGCAGTATTTTGATACTGCGGCGGTACAAAGGTGAGAGTTATGCGCCAAGATATGCTTTTCTAACATTATCGTTTTCAAGCATATCGGAGGCTTTGCCCTGCAAAACGATCTTGCCCGTTTCCAGGACATAGGCGCGATGTGCGATAGAGAGTGCCATTTTGGCGTTCTGCTCTACCAGGAGGATGGTCATTCCCTCCTGATTGAGCTGTTTGATAATCTCGAAGATTTCCTTTACCAGCAGCGGAGAAAGACCCATCGAAGGCTCATCCATCAGCATGATTTTCGGCTTCGACATAATTGCGCGTCCGATTGCCAGCATCTGCTGTTCTCCTCCCGAGAGTGTGCCCGCTGCCTGTTTATAACGTTCTTTCAGTCTTGGAAACTGTGCGTAAACCTTTTCCATTTCCTCATTGACATGGGACTTATCCTTAAGCCAGAACGCTCCCATTTCCAAGTTTTCCGCTACCGTCATCTGGGAAAAGATATGGCGGCCTTCCGGCACATGCGCCATTCCCATGGTGATGATTTTGTGCGGTTCGGTAGCCATCAGATCCTTACCGTCCAGAAAAATGCGACCGGATGTCGCCTTTTTAATCCCGGTAATGGTGTGCAGGGTTGTTGTTTTTCCCGCACCGTTTGCACCAATCAGCGAGACAATTTCTCCTTCATTTACTGTAAGGCTGATATCCCGAATTGCATGAATGGAACCATAATGCACATTCAGTTCCTGGACATCCAGCATCTTTCCCATTATTACCCGTCCTTTCGTGTATCCTGTGCGGATACGTTGTGCAGGGGACCATCCCTGCATGATGCGCAGTTTTATGCGCCCAAGTATGCGCCGATTACCTTTTCGTTGTTGGCGATTTCGTATGGTGTGCCCTTTGCAATGATCTGACCGTAGTCAATTACGATCAGTCTCTCGCAGATGCTCATAACAAGGCTCATATCGTGCTCGATGAGCAGGATCGAAATGTTGAAGTTTTTGCGGATGGTGGAGATGGTGTCCATCAGTTCCGCAGTCTCGGTCGGATTCATGCCTGCTGCCGGCTCGTCCAGCAGCAGCAGTTTTGGATTGGTCGCAAGAGCCCTTGCAATTTCCAGTTTGCGCTGCTGACCATAAGGCAGGTTCTGCGCAAGAGAATCTGCTTTGTCTTCCATGTGAAAAACTGCCAGCAATTCGCGCGCTTTGCGGTCGATCTCAGCCTCTTCCTTCCAGTAGGATGGTGTACGGAAGATGGATTTGAGCACCGAATAACTCATGCCCTGATTGAACGCAACCTTGACATTATCCAGCACCGAAAGTTCTTTAAACAGACGGATATTCTGGAAGGTTCTTGCAATTCCTTCCTTTACCATCTGGTTTGGCTTTTTCTTTGCCATGGATTTTCCGTTTAAATAGATGACTCCTTCGGTCGGCTGGTAAACGCCGGTCAGAAGGTTAAAGATGGTGGTCTTTCCTGCGCCGTTTGGACCAATCAATCCAACCAGTTCATTTTGACCAATCTGAATATCAAAATCGGATACCGCCTTGAGTCCTCCAAAGCTGATTCCGAGATGTTCCGCTTTTAAAACAGGAGTGTCTGTCATTATTTTACGCTCCCTTCTGCTGCAGTTTCCTTACTGCGCTTCTTTCCTTTTCCAAGGATTTTATCAATGCATCCCATCAGGGAAAATTCATATCGTCCAAACAATCCGGATGGTTTAAAGATCATGACAACAATCAGTGCGATGGAATAAGCGAGCATGCGGTAATCGGAGAAACTGCGCAGCGCTTCCGGCAGAATGGTCAGAGCAATTGCTGCCACAATCGAACCAGTCATTGAACCCATACCGCCCAGAACAACGATAACGATGATCTCAATGGAGCGGCTAAAGTTAAAGCTCTTTGCACCCAGAATGCGGAGATAATGCGCATAGATACCGCCGGCAATGCCTGCGAAAAATGCTGCAACGCTGAATGCCATTACTTTATAATAAGTATTCGGGATTCCCACTGCTTCCGAAGCGATATCATCCTCGCGGATTGCCATAATCGCCCGTCCATGACGGGAACGAACCAGCATATACAAAATGACGATGGATAAAATCGTAATCCAGTAGCACATACCAAAGTATTTGGTAGAATAGCCTGGGATGGAGCGCAGACCCTGTGCACCGCCGGTGATCTCAAGATTTTCCATGATAACACGGATGATCTCACCAAAGCCAAGGGTGATAATCGCAAGATAGTCTCCCTTTAAGCGCAAAGCCGGAATACCAACCAGGATACCGAACAAAGCTGCCAGAATACCGCCGGCAAGCAGTGCCACGCCAAAGATCAGCTGAGGCGGCAGCGACTGTAAAAAGCTTCCATCCGGCAGATCTTTCACTGCCTTGGTGATGATGGCGCTGGTATATGCGCCAATCGACATGAAACCTGCATGTCCCAGTGCAATCTGTCCCAAAAATCCGGTGGTCAGGTTTAACGATACCGCCAGAATGATATTGACAAATACTAACATGATAATGCCCTGGATATATTTATCGATTACCTTGGCTTCGATCATGCCGGACAGTGCGACAAAGATCAAAACGGTACAGAACGCATTGAGGATATATGCTTTCCAGGGAACTTTTACTGTATCTTTCATTTTTGTAACGACCCCTTTGTTCGACTGTTATACTTTCTCTCCGACATTCTTGCCAAAAATACCTGCCGGTTTAATCAGGAGTACCAGAATCAAAATTCCAAATACTACTGCGTCTGCAAGCTGCGAGGAGATGTAAGCTTTGGTCAGGCTCTCAATCAGTCCGATTGCAAAACCTCCCAGCATAGCGCCCGGAATAATTCCGATTCCGCCCAGAACTGCTGCAATGAAGGCTTTGAGGCCCAGCATCGAACCCATGTAAGGGTCAACCATTGGGTAAGCGGTACAGTACATAACCGCTGCAATAGCAGCAAGTCCTGAACCGACTGCAAAGGTCAGCGAAATAGTATGATTTACATTAACACCCATCAAGGTAGCTGCTTGCGCATCTTCAGATACGGCACGCATTGCGCGTCCCATTTTTGTCTTTTTAACAAAGAGCTGTAAAGCAATCATCGAAACAGCGGACAATACGATTGTTACCAGTGTAACACCGCTGATCTGGATTGGTCCGACATTGACCGCCGGAATATTGACGGTATTCGGATAAGGTTTTGGCGACGAGGTAAACAGGATTAAAAACAGGTTCTGCAAGAACAGGCTCACGCCAATCGCTGTAATAAGTACCGAAAGTTTTGGTGAATTTCTCAGCGGTTTATATGCGATTTTTTCGGTTAGTACGCCAAGCAATGCGCATCCTGCCACTGCGATAATCGCAGCAAGCCAGACCGGCATTCCTGCACCTGTCATGGCAAACAGGGAAATGTATGCACCCACCATGATAAAGTCGCCATGCGCAAAGTTTAACAGCTTTACGATGCCATATACCATCGTATATCCTAATGCCACCAGAGCGTAGATGCTGCCCACCTGAACGCCGTTGATGACCTGTTTGAGAAACATAACAACCTGTTCCATTGTTCCTCCTACCTTCCATTTTCTATCTTTGATATTCCCTTATGTGATATTCCCTAATACGATATTCCCATCTCAGAATGTACAAATAGGGCAGAACCCAGTTGCTCCGCCCTATTTGTGTGTTTTAAGGGAATATCTAGAAAAACTTATTATCGAAAATTAAATCTTTATTCTGCTGCCAGTTTGGTTTCGAGTGTAACGGCTCCGTCTTCCAATTTCAGGATTGCTACATCTTTAATTGGGTCACCGTTTTCATCAAAGGTAATATGTCCGGTTACGCCGTCATATTCCAGTTCCTGCATTGCTGCTACAACTGCTTCTGGATCGGTGCTTCCTGCTTTTTCGGTTGCTTCATCCAGGATGCATACTGCATCGTAACCGAGAGCGGAGAATGCGGTTGGATCTTCTCCATAGGTTTCTTTGTATTCTTTTACAAAGTTTGCTACCTTTTCATCGGTATCATTGATGAAGAAGTGGTTGCAGAAATAGCAGTTGTTTACAACAGATTTATTTGCATCGTCCAGTACGTTGAGCACGCCGTCCCAGCCGTCTGCACCAAGCATAACGCCGTCATAACCGATTTCTCTTGCCTGAGTTGCGATCAGTGCTACGTTGTTATAGTAGTCTGGAACCATGATTGCATCTGGATTGAGCGCCTGAATCTTGGTCAGCTGTGTCTTGAAGTCGTTATCATCAGCACCGTAACCTTCGTTTGCTACGATTTCAATTCCTTTTTCTTCTGCTGTTTCCACAAATGCATTTGCAATACCGGTGGAATAGTCATCAGAAGTATTATACATAACTGCTACCTTTGTTGCACCCAGGTTTTCTGCTGCGAAGGTCGCCATTGCTTTGCCCTGGAATGGGTCGGTATAGCATGCACGGAAAATATTTTCACCATTTGGGGTGATGTCCGGTGTTGTACCGGTTGGTGTGATAACCGGGATACCGTCGCCATCTGCATATTCTTCAGCAGCGATCTCTGCAACAGCCATTGCTGGTTTGGAGGTAACGTCACCGATAATTGCCGAAACTTCCTGGCTTCTCAGAGCATTGTAAGCATTGGTTGCCTCAGCGATATCTGCTTTCTCATCCATTACTTCCAGTTCCAGAGTTTTACCCAGAATGCCGCCGTTTTCATTAACATCTTCTGCACCCATCTTGATGCCGTTGGAAGTGGAAATACCGTAAACCGATGCATCACCGGTCAGTGGTGCCAGAACACCGTATGTAACGGTTTCACCGGAAGTTTCTTCAGAAGCTTCCTCAGAAGATTCTACAGAAGCTGTGGTGGAATTTTCACTTTCCTCTGTTTCCCCGCTGCCGTTTCCAGAGCAGCCGCTGAATGTGGATACCATCATTGCAGCCATCAAAATAACTGCTAACATCTTTTTCATGTTTATGTCCTCCCAAATTTTTTTTACCAAATTAAGTGATATCACTAAAATTATTTTCACAGTGTATTACTTAACAACTGTAATGCGCTAAAGTGTTTGGTATGGGCTTTATTATAAGTCTTCGTCCTTTAAAATGCAATAGTATGATTGCACTAAGATTTTAACTTGTGAAAGTGATTTTTTGAACTTTATTCACAATTTATTCTTTTTTCTGTTGTTTTTTCAAAAGAACTTGCTTCTTTTTTACCGGATTTTGAAGATAGAAAAACAAAGCAATTGTTTTAAATAGAACGCTTTGAAAAACAAATTCTACCGTTTTATTTTGAGTGCAGTGCAGTCTTTTGATGGAATCTTTTTTGGGAAAAGTCTTGAAAGTGAGACGAAAATCTGTTATACTGTATAGGCTTCATTGAAAGCGGCGGCAGCATATGAACCGTCTTGTATATCGGAATTTCCGAACAACAATAAGATATGGAGACGTATCGAAGTGGTCGTAACGAGAACGACTCGAAATCGTTTTGTCTAGAGATAGGCACGTGGGTTCGAATCCCACCGTCTCCGCCAGCAGGTTGAACCTGCACACAATTACGCACTCACAAATGTGAGTGCGTTTTTTCATTTTAAAAGTGTTTCATGCTATTGCAAATCAGAAAAACAGAGCCTATAATAAATTTATCCATTCTAACAGAAAGCTGGTATTCCTGATGCAAAACCGTCTGCATTAATCGTTTGATATCCCTGACATCGCTGTGCATTCTGCACGGCTTATTTGTGATATCAAATTTAAATGTAGGACGGTTTTTCTTATGATAAAAAAGAATATTGTTTTAATGCTCCTGTTGGGATTTTTACAGGCAATGGTGTTTTATGCCCCGATTGCAACCCTGTACCGACAGGCGCAGGGAATTACCCTTTCTCAAATCACCATCATTGAAAGCATCTGCCTTGCTTTGTGTCTGCTGCTGGAACTTCCTTGGGGCATTGTGGCGGACAAAATCGGCTACAAGCGCACCATGATCTTTTGCAGCTTGCTCTATTTCGTTTCCAAGGTTATCTTCTGGCAGGCACACAGCTTTGAGATGTTTTTATTGGAACGCATCCTGCTTGCTGTTGTTATTTCTGGTTTATCTGGTGTGGATAACAGCATCCTCTATCTTTCCTGTGCAGAAGGTCAAAGCCAGCGGATTTTTGGTATCAGCGAGGCTCTGCAAACTCTGGGACTTAGCCTCTCTGCGTTGATCTATTCTGTCTTTATCAAAGACAATTACCCGCTTGCCAGTTTCCTGACCGTCGTGAGCTACGGGCTTGCCGCACTGCTTCCTTTCTTTCTGGATGAAGTATCCGAAACAAAGTCAAAACAGAAGTCCTTTCCTATTCGGGATTTTCTTCATCTGTTAAAGCAGACTCTCTCGAAACCCAGCCTGCTTTTCCTGTTGGCGGCCATCGCCTTTTTTAATGAAACTCACCAAACCATCACCACTTTTATCAGCCAGCCCAAATACCTTTCCTGCGGAATTTCTCTTTCTGTCATCGGTTATCTGTATATCCTGCTTTCTTTGCTTGGATTGTTCAGTGCCTTTTCGGAAAAGATTTCAAAGCACTTAGGGGTTTCCCGTTTCACCAAATCCTGCTTTCTGATTGCGATATCTGCCTGTGGCATGCTGGCAGTGTCCGGGCAGGCGATTCCCGTGGTAATCAGTATTTTTTCTCTACGAATGGTGTTCAGTCTGTTTTCTCCGCTCCAGGCTGAACTGCAAAACAAGCAGGTATCCTCTGCATATCGTGCAACCGAACTGAGCATCTATGCACTGATTATGGACTGTGTCGGCATCGCAACCAACCTCTCGTTTGGATGGCTTGCCGACCAGAATCTTTCCCTTGCCTTCTGGTTTGGATTTTTCCTGTGCCTGTTCGGTGTTTTTGCTTTTTGCAGATGGTATCATACCGCAAAATAAAAAAGTATCTTGCACTAAAATAAAAATCCGTCGAATTTGTTTCGACGGATTTTTTGTTGTTTTATGCTTATCCTAAATTAAGATTCTGTTAAAAATTATCAGAAACACCAATTGTCCTTGTCCAAAGAATCTGATACAATAGGTACGGCTTATTTTGGCATATATTGATGTGTTTTTAGGAGGTTTTATCGATGAGCAACGACAAAAAAATTAAAATCGGTGAAGTCGGCATCTACGATGCTCGCCAGCTCGGAATTCCCCGTATGCTGATATTGGGCATCCAGCACACTTTTGCGATGTTCGGTGCTACCGTTCTGGTTCCAATTCTGACTGGTCTTGATGTCTCTACCACTCTGCTGATGGCTGGTCTGGGTACCCTTTTGTTCCATCTGATCACCAAAGGAAAGGTTCCTGCATTTCTGGGTTCTTCTTTCGCTTTTCTGGGTGGATATTCCGCAGTAGCTCCTCGTCTTGCTGACGGTGCTGCCAATACAGAGATGCTCCCGTATGCCTGCGGCGGTGTTCTGGTTGCCGGATTTGTTTATGTGGTGATGTCCGCTTTGATTTCTGTCTTTGGCATCCGTCGTATCATGCGCTTCTTCCCGCCAGTTGTAACCGGTCCAATCATTATCTCGATCGGTCTGATTCTGGCTCCTTCCGCTATCACAAATGCAAGTGAAAACTGGCTGCTTGCCTTTATTGCGCTGGCTGTCATCGTCATCTGCAACATCTGGGGCAAGGGCATGATCAAAATTGTTCCAATTCTGATTGGTATTGTAGTGTCCTATATCGTTGCCATCTTTATGGGCGAGGTAAACTTTGAAGCAATCTCCTCCTCTCAGGTTTTTGCTATGGCACCTTTGAGCCTGCCAAAATTCAGCTTCAGTGCTGTTGTCACCATCATGCCAATTGCTCTGGCTACCATGATGGAACATATCGGTGATATGGCTGCTATCAGCGCAACCACCGGCAAAAACTACCTCAACGACCCAGGTCTGCATCGCACCCTGCTCGGTGACGGTCTTGCTACCAGCCTTTCTGCACTGGGAGGCGGTCCTGCAAACACCACCTACGGTGAAAACACCGGTGTTCTCGCTCTGACCAAGGTATATGATCCTCGCGTTATGAGAATCGCTGCACTGGTTGCAATCATCCTTTCCTTCTTCCCAAAATTTGGCGCTGCAATCGAAACCGTTCCATCGGCTATCATCGGCGGCGTTTCCTTCATGCTGTATGGTATGATTTCTGCAATCGGTATCCGCAATGTTGTAGAGAACAAGGTTGACTTTACGCAGAGCCGAAACCTCATCATTGCTGCTGTCATTTTGGTAAGCGCACTGGGCTTTAACTCGATCGGCGGCATCACCTTCCAGATTGGTTCCTTCACAATCAATCTTTCTGGTCTTGCAATCGCTGCAATCGCTGGCATCGTATTAAATGCCATTATCCCGGGAAATGATTATCAGTTTGGCGGAGAACACACTCCAGACCACGAAGTAACCGTTTACGAAGAACACAAATAATCATAAAACAAAAACAGCGGTCGTAAAAACGACCGCTGTTTTTTTATGTAATGTTATTTTAAGAACACTTCGATAACTGGAACAAGACAATTTGGTTTTACGTGAGGCAGGTAGAAGAATGCTGCTGTTTCATCATCTTCCTGTTTGTCGTCACTCAGAAGTTCAACCTTACCTTCGGTGAATTTAACCTCACTGCCATCATGCAGGAACTGTGCATACTCGATCTTACCTGCCAGTCCTTCCACCTTCATGTTATCGAATGGATAAGCAAACAGATGGATGTACAGGCGTTTGCCATCTTCACTCTGGGTCAGGCGGCAGTCGGTTGGAGTTTTGAACTCTGGTTCTGCTTTGGTACAGCCATAGATCGAACGGCTGTTGTATTTCATCCAGTCAGCATATACTTTCAGTGCTTCTTCTGCGCGGCTGTCCAGATATCCACGTGCAGTTGGACCTACGTTCATAATCAGGTTACCGCCGTTTGCAACGGTGCTGATGAGCATGCGCAGCAGCATCTCAGGAGATTTCCAGGTATACTCATCGCGGTAATAACCCCAGGAACCGGAGAAGGTCTGGCATGCTTCCCAAGTAACCAGTTCGCCGGTTTTTGGATGACGGAACCAGTCGGTTGGCTGGAACTGCTCTGGTGTCCAGATGTCCTGTTCGATCTCGGTGCGGTTATCAATGATGATTTCCGGCTGGATGCTTCTTGCCAGAGCAATCAGTTCCTCGGATTCCCAATCATTTTTGCCCTTGCCGCCTAACCAAGCTTTGTCGCCTTCGCCGTGACGCTGGCTGTAAGAAAAGTCAAACCACATGATGTCGATTTTGCCGTAGTTTGTCAGCAGCTCACGAACCTGATTGCGCATATATTCTGCATAACGGTGCATGTCTCTGCCTTCGTTCTGCTGTTTTGCATCTGGATCATCGCGGCGTGGGTGGTTTACGTCGATGGTGAAGTCCGGATGATGCCAGTCGATCAGGGAGTAATAGAAGCCAATGCGGATACCCTCTGCACGGAATGCATCAACAAACTCTCTGACAAGGTCTCTTCCTGCCGGAGTGTTGGTGCATTTGTAATCGGTGTACTGGCTGTCGAACATACAGAAGCCTTCATGATGCTTGGTTGTAAAAACAGCATATTTCATGCCGGCTGCCTTTGCCTGACGAGCCCATTCTTTTGCATCATACAAATCTGGATTAAAGTATTTAAAATAGAGGTCATATTTTTCCTCCGGTGTGCGCTCACGGGTTTTTACCCACTCGTGGCGTGCCGGCATTGCGTACAGCCCCCAGTGAATGAACATTCCAAATCGGTCATGGGTAAACCATGCGGTATTTCCAGGTGTCTTTTTGGTTACATAACTGGACATACAAAGTCCTCCTCTTTTTTATTATTCGAAAGGTAAAACCTTTTCAAACAGAGCATAATATCTGGGCGGAATCACCTTATCCATGTGGTAGCATCCAAAGAACCATTTTTTAAACGAAACCTTTTCGGTAATCTCATCAAAAAAGTGGGTCATAATGTTGGTGTGTTCGCCGTCCATATCGATAAAATGCCGAACCGTTGAACTGCATTCATGGGTCACGATGCAGTCCACCTGGTTGTCATACTTTGCAAGTTCTTCCCTTGCAAGCATCACTTCCTCAATGGTCGGCAGTTCCTGAGGCCACCAGGTACCATCTGCCGTCCGAAGATCCATCTCCGGACTTTCTCCGCCGCCAAACACAAACAGTCTTTTTCCTTCTATGGTAAACACACTGCCGCGTTCCAGCTTCAAAACAGACTTCGAGATTCTTCGAACCTTTCCGCCATTCCATTCCTCAAGCGGATACTGTGCGATCAAGTCAAGGTTATCATGTGTTCCTTCCAGAAACAAGACCTGATATTTCAATTTTTCTATTTTTTTGAGAATCGACTGTTCTTTTTTTGAGCCGTCCCACAGAAAGCCGAAGTCTCCGCACACGATCAGGGTATCCCCTTTTTTGAGCTTTTTGAGCTCCTTACTTTTAAAGCGGTCATAATCCCCGTGCAGATCTCCCGTAAAATAGATCATACCTGTCCCTCCTGTCATACCTTTTTATATTACCGCATCTGTCCCTTGTTTTTCAAGCAGGAATATGAACATACAGTTAAACTTGGTGCTAAAATTTTCTTTTTCTGCCAAATGATTTTACAAATCTTTTTTTGTATATTATAATAAAAATGTATTCCATTTAATAAATTTTACATTTATAGATATCAGAAAGGAAGGTAAATCAATGAAAAAACTGATGGCGTTTTTGCTTTCCTGCACCATCATTGCCGGCGTTCTGGCACAAAGTGCACTTGCTGCCCCGCCGGATTTTCTCTCTGCAAATACCGAAATCACCCAAACCGATGAAACTGACTCTGATACTCAAACCGATCAGACCGCTTCTGAGGAAAATGGACAAACTGCTGCAGAGGAACAAAGCGGAGATTACGCAACCGGCTCCCAAAAGCTGGATATCTCTCAGGGAACGGTTCCCTTCATCGATGAGAGCGATCCTTTAATGAAGGATCTTGCAGTTTACATGGTGGAGCTCACCACCGATACCCTGATCCATTCCCGAAACGCCACCGAACGCAAGTATCCAGCATCGCTTACCAAAATCATGACAGCAATCCTGACGCTGGAACATTTTGATGATCTGAGTGAGGAAATCACCTTTACCGCAGAGCTGCAAAACTATGTCTATGAAATCAACGTTTCCTACGGCGGCGGTATTTCCACCGGCGGCATCGTTCTGGGAGAAACACTTACCGTAGAACAGCTGCTCTATGCAATCATGCTTCCATCGGCAAATGAAGCTGCGGTTATGCTGGCAAACGAAATCGGCGGTGGCTCTTTGGAAACATTTGCGGATATGATGAATGAAAAGGCAAAGGAAATCGGCTGTCTGGACACTCACTTTGTCAATTCGAACGGTCTGTTTGATGAAAACCATTATTCGACCGCCTATGACATGTATCTGATCACCAAGTATGCGTTGCAATACGATACCTTCCGCGAGATCGTATCCACCCCAAGCTATGATACCGGCCCGACCAACAAGCAGGATAACCTCCACTGGGACAACACCAACAAGATGATTGTGGAAGGTTCCGGCTTCTATTACCCTCAAATCACCGGTGTAAAAACCGGTACTCTGGAAGAAGCAGGACGCTGTCTGATCACCACTGCCGAAAAAGACGGCTATGAATACCTTCTGGTCATGATGGGTGCCCCTTACCTGGATGAAAATGGGGAATACATCTCTCCAAACCAGGCATTCGTTTTGACTGCACAATTTTATGACTGGGTATTCGATACCTACAAAGCAAAAACTATTGTGGAAAAGGGAGACAAAGTCAGCAGCATCAATAATCTTCGCTTGGCAAAAGGCGGAAAAGACCACCTTCAGCTGGTAAGCGGACAAACCTTCTCCGCCTTGATTCCAAACAACATTGACGTTTCCAATGTTCGCCGCATCGCCTACAACCTGAACGGAGAAAGAATTGGAGAAAACGACTACGCTACCGCTCCTATCCAAAAGGGCGATGTCATGGGAGAACTAAAGCTGATTTTGTATGGCAGCGAGCTAGGCTCGGTCGATCTGATTGCCGCCGAGGATATTGAGGTCAGTCCGCTGCTTGCTGTGCTTGACCAGATCAGCAGGATGTTCCAGAGTTTCTGGTTTAAATTCCTCTTCCTCTTCCTCCTGTTGTTTGTTGTCATTTTTATTATCTCGACCATTATCAAAAACAAACGCAAGAAAAAGTACCGCAGAGTAAACCGCAAACGTTATCTCTAGTATTTGACAAAAAGGAGCATCCCTATCATGGTACAGATGATCTGTCCTGTCTGCAAAAATAACTGCCATCTTGAAGTGGAGGAAATCGACGGTGTCATTACCGTTTCGGGCAACAAATGCGCCCGCGGTGACCTGCATGCAAGAGAAGAACTCAAAGGCGAACGCAAGATTGTGACCTATCACGCGTCCACCGTCTTTGAAGCTGTTCCTTCGGTTGATGTCAAAACAACCGGAACCGTTCCAAAAGAACTGGTCTTTCGTCTGATTCGCTTAATTAAAAAACAGAAAATCGACCATCCAATGAAGCGCGGTGAGGTGCTTCTGCATCAGCCGCTGGATCTTCCCGTCGATGTTGTCATCGACAGCGATGAACTGGAAAACCTGTAAAAAAGTAAACGAGCTTTCGATTTCTTATCGAAAGCTCGTTTTTCTTTTTCAAATCATTTTGTCTATACAAAGCTGCATGGTTTCCAAACCATATCCGTGGCTTCGCTCTGCCTGTGTCTGGCAGCAAACCAGGCACACCATCATCATTCCTGCAAACAACAAAGAACCCAGCACATACCATTTCATTCTCTATCTTCCTCTGCTATGGTTAATCGATCTGCCCGCTTCGATTTCGTTTTTTCTCCTCCTTGATAAAAAAGAAAAACAGATAAGGCGCAAACAAAGCTGGTATAGAAGAAATCCAGTAAATCCTTCCACCAATTAACTGGGAAAGAAATTCGGTTATCACATTAAAAATCTCGGTTGGAAGCATAAGCCATAAAGAAACTGTACTGTATACCCCTGCATACTGGGTAATCTGTTCCAACAAAAGTACCGCGATGGAATAAAATACCAGCAGATTTGCAGATCGAATAAATTCCTTTTTGCTGTACTGTCTGCGCACCATTCTGCCAACCAAAAGAAACAGCAGTACACTTAACAGCAGACGAATTCCAAACAATCCCAGTGAGAAAATTGGGGTTCCCATCCGCAGCCAGATGCTGATTATTCCATTCATACAGACTCTCAGCGCCACACCGGCAAGCAGCATAGCCGCAGGGAATTTTAAAATCTGTTTGTTGATCATTTCTTTCCCTCCTTTTCTTTCTCTGATTATACCATACTTTCTTTTCTCAAAACAACTACAAAAATAAAAGCCATCTGTCTCCAGATGGCTTTATCTTTACAGGTTGATCACATTCTGTGGTTTGCCTTCCTTAAAGGCACGGATATTTTCTTCCACGATCTGCATACAGCGGGTTCTTGCCTGAAGCGGAGCCCATGCAATATGCGGTGTTACCAGACAGCGGGAATTTTCAATCAGAGGTGAACCGTGAACCGGCGGTTCTTCCTCCAGTACGTCGATAGCCGCATAGCCAAGCTTTCCGGTTGTCAGCGCATTTGCCAGATCCTGCGAGTTGATAATCTTTCCGCGGGAAGTATTGATTAAGATTGCAGATGGTTTCATCAAAGCAATCGTCTTTTTACAGATCATATTTTCGGTTTCTTCGGTCAATGGGCAGTGCAGCGAAACAATGTCGGAATTTGAAAGCAGTTCTTCCAGCGATACAAAATGAAGCTGCTCATCTTCCAGTTCCGGATGTGGATGCTTGCTGTAACAAAGAACCTTCATACCAAACGCTTTTGCTACTCTTGCAACACTCTGACCGATGCGTCCCATTCCCACAATACCCATGGTCTGGTTTGCAATTTCAAAGATCGGTGTCTTGCGGTAGGAAAAGTCAGGTGCTTTCTGCCATTCTCCCATCTTAACAGACTGAGCATGTTCATAGATGCGGTTGGTAATCGCAAACAACATTGCAAATACATGCTGTGTTACTGACTCGGTTGCATAGGTTGGAACATTGCAGACAACGATTCCTTTTTCCTTTGCCGCCTCAAGGTCAATGGTATTATAACCGGTTGCAGTTACGCAGATCAGTTTTAAGTTTGGACACGCCTCAATCGTCTCTCTGGAAATTGGGCATTTATTGACTACAACCACGTCCGCATCACCGATTCGGCTGATAATTCTTGCCTGTTCGGTACGGTCATAGACAACCAGAGTGCCCAGCTCTTTTATTCCTTTCCAACTCAGATCCCCGGGATTTAATGCAAATCCGTCCAGAACCAGAATTTTCATAGATAATTCCTCCCTCAACACTTTACAATTGTTCCCTTTCCACCCATTGTAGCACAATCATATATACTGCACAAGTGTCCCCCATAAAATTCCAATCATAATCTAACAATATTCCAAAAGATCGACGATGATGCTGTTGGAAATTAAAAAGCCTTTTGGAGTAAGCGAGATCCTTTCTCCGTCAAATAAAAGCAATCCATGTTTTTGCAGAAAAGCTGCGCGCTCTGCAATCGGCTGTGTCTGTTCGCCAAATCGATCATGCAGTTCGGACAGTTTTACCCCTTTTACAAGGCGCAGGCGCAGCATCAGATATTCAAACAAATCGCCTCCTTCTCCGTCCGATTTTGTCAGCTCCCACACATTCTCTGCCTGCAAAAATCCTTTCAAATCCCGCTCAAAATAAAATCTCTTTCCATCCAGAAAGGAGTGTGCTGCCGGACCTATCCCTAAATATTCCTCGCAGTTCCAATATTTTAAGTTGTGGCGGCTTTCAAATCCCGGCTTTGCAAAGTTTGAAACCTCATACTGCAAAAATCCATGCCGTTCCATCTGCTCGATGGTATGCAGATAAAGGTCGGCACTGGTTTCCTCATCCGGACAAACCTTTTCGATGTGCTGTCTGGCAAATGGGGTGCCCGGCTCAATCTTTAAGAGATAGCCGGAAATATGCTGCACGCCAGAGTCTGAAAAGGTCTGGATAAAATGATCCACCGACTGCTCGTTCTGTCCCGGTGTTCCTAACATCAGATCGACCGATACATTCCCAAATCCTGCCTGCTGTGCCATCATGACGCTCTGTTTTGCCTGCTCGAAGCTGTGGAGCCTGCCAAGGCGCGCAAGTTCTGTGTCCGACGCAGACTGCACTCCCATCGAAATACGGTTAAATCCGCCCTGATAAAGCGTTTGAAGCTGGGAGAAACTCATTGCTGCCGGATTTGCTTCCAGTGTAACCTCACAGTCCTCTGTCAGATCAAAATGCTCTCTGACTGCATTTAAAATATAAACTAACCGCTCCCCCAGCAGTACCGGTGTTCCTCCGCCAAAATAGACACTGTCCACCTTTCTTCCCTGCCCGGGAGCATTGCTCAATACCCGGATCATCTGCTTGCAGTAATCGTCTGCGGTCTGCTCCTGAAAGGTAACCGAATAAAAATCGCAGTACGGACATTTTGCAATACAAAATGGGATATGGATATAGATTCCAAGGTTTTCCATGCTCCTGCTTTCCTCCTGTGAAAAAATCACCTCCCTGATGCCGCCGGGAGGTGATTTGAGTCTGTTATTTCTGTACGTTTACCGCCATGATGCTGTTGACATCCTCTTTGATCAGCTCACCCTTGCTCTGACCATACTGGAGGAACATCAGGTTATACTGCTCTTCTGGGGCACTCTGTTCGCCGGATTCTCCCACAGTCATCTCTTCCTGTGTATTTTCCACGCTGACCAGATAATAAAGTCCTTCACTGGTTGCGGTTGCCTGTACTACATCAGAGTCAATGCGCTTTGGATTGCTTCTGTTTTCCAGCGATTTGCTGTAAAGGCTGCCATCCTCGGAAGTAAAATAGATATGGGTTCCGGCATTGTCCAATCCTGCCAGGGTCAGAGTTCCCACATTTTCCAGTACGGTTACACTGCTTTCATCCGAGAATTTCTTGAGAACCAAAGTCTGATTGGTTTCTTCCAGAATATCACCGCTGCCAATGGTAATATAACCGACCTGTGCGGTTACTTCCTGTGCTTTTTCTTCCACCGATTCATTGAGCGGAATCATCTGAGGCTCTTCCATGCTGCCCAGATTATAGCGGTAGAGATCTGCTCCTCTGCTCCAGGTAAGTGCGGTCTGTGTTGCTGTTGCAAAAGTGATGTCCGACTGCATGGTGTAGTTATCTACATCATAGAAATCTTCGCAGATCGTAATTCCCTGCATGCCGCTTTCTCCGATGGTTGCTGCCTGTGCAGAGGAAACACAGAGATTACCCTGTGCATCGATATAGTGTACCTGACCTTCATAAAGCGGCTTATCCCATGCAATCTGCTGTGCCATCTCGCTGGTGGTCATATCTCTGCCGTTTTCATTCATCCATCCATTCGAACGCAGGGAAGTTTCCAGCAGTGCAACTGCATTGTCCGCTGCCTTTTCTGCGGTCTTGGTGCTGCCATCGTACCAGTATACACTTCCAACCGGATTGTACTGGTTCTGCGATGCATCACAGTCAGCAAGGAAGGTCATCGAACCGTTATCATAAAATGCAATTTCCGAAATGCCGCTTCCAATCAGCTCTGTCTCTTCGGTTTCCAGATCGGAAACGCGATAGAGGTCTACCAGAGAGGTTTCCGATTCACTGGTGATCAGATATACTGCATCTCCCTGTTTGGAAACATTTGCAACCGTATACTTGGTATCCAGAAGGTGGAGTTTGCCGTTATAGTAATAACCGCCGGCAACTGCGTTCTGGTCTTCATCCAGCTGCAATACCTGAAGCAGGCTGTCATCATCTGATGCAGAAACTACCACAATATTTTCTTCGCCGACAATTTCGGAAACAGGGGTCAGGGTTCCGTTCTTATACTGAACCTGCACCAGTTTATCGTCTTCCAGCTTGTTGTAATAAACTGCATTTTTGCTGTGGCAGTAGATGATTGCCGCATTTTCATCCAGCACACTTTCTTCTCCCGCAGCAGTTTTCAGGCAAAGTTTGCCTGTCATCTCTTCGGTGGATGTGATGTTGAGCGGCAGATAAATGGTATCCCCGTTTTCCATCTCCACATAGTTTTGTTTTCCAATATACGGTGTGGAATAGGAGAACATCTCATTGATTTCTTCACGGTCACTCTCCTCTTCTGCCGCGTTTTCATAAAGCTCAACCGTCTGATTTCCATTTGCCAAACCGATGCCTTCATCGGTAGTATAAGCAAGCTCTGTTGGATTGATATGATTTTCCGAATTTGCCTGCATCATAGAACCTTTTGTCAAAAATGCCGCAGACGCCAAAACCGCTGCTGCCGCAATGACCGCTACGGCAATAATCAGAATCTTTCTTTTTTTCTTTTCCTTCTTTTCAGATTCTGTCTCTGTGGTTTCCTGATGCTGTAATGCTTTTTCTTTGGTTTGCTCTACTTTCTGATTGCTAATCTTACCTCCACACTCCGGACAAACTCCGTTTTGTGCTGCAAGCTCTTCTTCTGTAAATTCTTTGCCACACTGGCTGCACTTCATGAGATTGGACACACCTTTCTGATGCAAACAAAATTTCCGGCATTTTTGCCGTTTACACGTTTTTTCATTATATCGTATTTTTTTTTCAAAGAATAGGGGTTAACTATGAATTTTTTCTTACAACCGCCTTAAAGTCCCCTTTCTTTCTCCCTTTTGTTTTTCCCCATTTTATCCCCCGTTTCTCCCCATTGCCACAAGAAGGAGCCTCGCTTTTTGTCTATTTTCATAAAACATTGCTGACAGCATTTTCGCAGGGAAAAACTTATGTTATAATAAAATTAAATTTAAATCACCTGACAAATCTTTCTTGTCAGGCATCATTCTTTCAATCTACCATACGAGGTGACAATAAAAATGGATGTTCACAACTATAAACTCACCCCACGCGGGCTCAAAATCCTGAAGATGGATACCCTGCGCTTAAATGACTACCTCAACCAGGTGATGCTGGAAAATCCGGTAATCGAAATCGAGGAAAATCTGACCGGTTATACCGATGAAGATCTGCGTGCCCGCAAGGCAGAGTGGCTGGAATCCAACGACTTTGAGGAAGGTCTGAGCTACTTTGACAAGGAAACCGAACTTCCACAGGCAGAGGAACCGGATTATGCAATGCTCAATGCCAAAGACGGTGAAACTTTGGAACAGCATCTGCTTGCTCAGATTGCAGAGCTTCCGCTCTCCGAGCAGGTTCGCAACGCTGCTTCCTATCTGATTGGATGTCTGGATGAAAATGGTTATCTGCTTGCACGTCCGCAGGATCTGACCGAACAGGGATTTTGTGAATCGGAATATGAAGAGGCACTCTCGATTATCCACAATCTGGAGCCGCTGGGACTTGGCGCATCCAGCTTAAAAGAATGTCTGCTGCTCCAGCTGGATGAGGAGGATACTGTTGCACGCCAGCTTCTGGATGAAATTGACCTGACCGGCAGTGCGGACATCCATCAGATGTGCGAACGCTTTGAACGCACCCAGCAGGAAATCGAACAGGCAATGCTGCGCATCCGTCTACTCAATCCAAAACCGGGTTCCCAGTATCAGAGCCACAGCCGTTCCCCATACATCCAGCCGGATGTGGTGATGATCAAATTTATCGATGAATACTATGTCGCACTCAGCGATTTTGCATTTCCTCAGATTAAAATCAATGAAGATTATCTCAACATGTTCCGCCGTGTAGACGGTGAGGAACGCCGCTATCTGGAAGAAAAAATTGCCGATGCAGAAGATCTCCAGCATGAAATCGAGTTCCGTGGAAAAACACTGGTCGAGGTCACCAAGGCTCTGATCAAACTTCAGGAACCATTCTTCCGCTATGGCCCTCGCTATATGAAGCTGCTTCCAATCGCAGAACTTGCTCAGGCACTGGGTATGGAAACCGAACTGGTATCCGCTACCCTCAAAAACAAGTATCTCCAGTCTCCGTTCGGTGTTTACCCGATGAAATTCTTCCTTGCAAGGGAACATCATCCGCAGCAGGAAGGTATGGAAGCAATCCGCGACAAACTGACCCAGTTAATCCAGGAAGAACATCCAGACACCCCATACAGTGATGAACAGCTGGCTCAACTGATGGCACAGGACGGCGTATTTTTGACCGATGATATGGTGGAACGTCTGCGTGAAGAAATGAACATCCCGGACAGCGATCACCGCATCTTCTATGACCCTCAGCATGATCTGGAAGATGAAGATGACTGTGACGACGACCATTGTGACTGCGATCATGAGCACTGCGACTGTGACCATGAACACGAGCACTGTGGCTGTGAACACGACCATTGTGACTGCGGTCACCACCACTAAACGAACAAACAAAAAGGACGGACCTTTTGGTCCGTCCTTTTTTATTGCAATGGCTGATATAATGCCATGATCTGTTCTGCAACACGCACGCCATCCACTGCGGCGCTGACAATTCCACCAGCATATCCTGCACCTTCTCCGCAAGGGTACAGTCCATGAATTCCCAATGCCTGAAGGCTGTCCGGATTTCTGGTAACTCGAACCGGAGAAGATGTTCTGGTCTCGATTCCGGTAATTACTGCATCCTGATCTGCAAATCCCGGCAATCGGCGGTTAAAGCGCCGCATTCCCTGTTCAAGCATCTGATTGATCTGCTCTGGAAAGGCTTCGCGGAGATTTGCTTCTTTCACACCGCAGGAAAAACTCGGTGTGGTAAGCGGTTTAGAAAGATCCGGTGTACTCTTTTCCAGAAAGCTTTGTACCGACTGTGCTGGTGCACGATAATCTCTGCCACCCAAGCGGAAGGCTTCCCGTTCCAGTTTTCGCTGAAATGCGATTCCTGCCAGCACGTCGCTTCCAAAATCCTTGCCGTCCACCGAAACGACCAGTGCCGAGTTTGCATTTTCTGCATCACGGGCATGTTCACTCATGCCGTTTGTCACAACGGTATCTTCTTCCGAAGAGGACGCTACCACAAATCCACCTGGGCACATGCAGAAAGTATAGACGCCCCGTTCCTCCTCATTTCGCCAGGAAAGCTGATATTCTCCTTTTGGAAGGGCTGGATGTCCTGCGTGATTTCCGTACAATCCCCGGTCAATCACCTGCTGGCGCTGTTCGATACGCACTCCAACCGAGAATGGTTTTGGCTCCAGAAAAACTTGTTTTTGCATCAGCATCTCAAAGGTATCCCGGGCACTGTGTCCAACTGCCAGCACCACAGCTTGGGTTGGAATTTCTCCCTGTGTGGTCCGAACTGCTGTCACCTTTCCGTCTTTTAGGATAATCTCCTCCATTCGGGTATTGAAATGAACGCTTCCTCCCAGACTGATGATCTCCTGTCGGATATTTTTTACCACATTGCGCAAAAGATCGGTGCCAACGTGTGGTTTCTGGCGGTAACGGATTTCTTCCGGTGCTCCATGACGGATCATCTCTTCGAGAATAAAGCTGCATCTTGGGTCACTGATACGGGTGGTCAGCTTTCCATCGGAAAAGGTTCCTGCTCCACCTTCTCCAAATTGGACATTGCTTTCCGTTGAGAGCTTTCTTCCCTTCCAAAACTGCTGTACCGCCTCCACACGGCTGTCAACATCAGCACCTCGTTCCAGAATCACCGGACAGTATCCCATTCTTGCAAGAGCAAGCCCTGCAAACATTCCTGCCGGACCAAAGCCCACAATCACCGGCGGGTGGCTGAGCTTTCCGGTTCCTACCGTAAACTGCTGGGGTAGATTGTGCTGAATCTTTACAAACTGACCGTTTCTGCTGTTCTGGGTGCGTTTGAGCACCTCCTGTTCGCGGCGCATCAGCTGTTCCAGACTTTCCTCTTCCGGGTGCTTCAGCTCAAATCCCACCGAACTTACCAACAGAATGTGATCCTGCTTTCGTGCATCGATGCTGCTCTTTACCAGATAGGTTTTTTCAATTTCTTCCGGTTTCAGGCGCGCTGTTTTTCGGGCTGCTTCCCAGATTCTATCCTGATTGGAGGATTCCTCCAGTGTGGTTTTTACCTGTGAGACGATAATCGCCATATCAAACCGCCTTTCTTTTTCTCCTCAATTGGTCCTCATAACAGCAGGAGAGTGCACGACCGAATCTTCGGTGATGCGCCCTCCTGCAATTGATTTTATCCTGTTGTTAAGAATCTGTCTCGGTCGTACTCTCTGTTGGAGAACCCACTGTTGTTTCCGAGATAGAAACGATTGCGCGGTAATCTCCCACTGCCCAAACCTGACTCTTCTTTGGTACCGAGATCTTTACTGGAAGCTCTACCTGTCCGGAAGAGACGCTGGAGCTTTCCTGAAGATCGATGGTTGCCACAATGTCACCGGCCACCATGCCTTCCACAACATCTTTTGGACCGATGATGCGAACATTGGTGATCTCCTGTGTCATCGACTCCGCCTCGTAGTTAAGCGGAACGTTCTGAATGATAATGTTATCCACATTAAACTGTTTTTCAATCATTCCCTCCGAATCAAACTGAACCAGAACGCTTTGGATATTCTGAGTGTTGACAAATCCGGTTGGAAGTTTTACTTCAAAGGTTTCGGTCTTTCCGAGTTCCAGCGACTTGATGTCGATCTGTCCCAGCGGAATCTCCTTATACTTATCGATGGATTCTGCCGGACCTGCAACCTCAATTTCCTCATTGGAGAGGGTAAACTTGAGCCTGTCAACCTGGAAGCCATCCGGTACATTCATAAAGTCAAGACGTACCGGAACAACCTTCTTCTTCAGAATCGGAATGGTCACTCTTGCTTCGGTTACATCACTGACCACATATTTTAATTCCAGTTCATTGCCGTCCACATCCAGGAACTTAAGCGGTAAGGTCTCGCTGTAACTGCTGGTCAGTTCTTCATCGATATCCTTTTCTACAACACACTGGCTGATTCTGGAAATATCCTCTGCTGGTCCTGTAATCTGTACGGTGCTTGGGCTGACACTGACATCACGAATCAGGTAATCGTCCGGTGCACTGTATCCGGAAAGTTTTGCCTTGATATCCAATGTCTTGGTCTGGAGGCTGTCAAACTTAATCTGCACACTGGATGGTGTAATTTCCTGAATGGTGACATCCTTGCTGCTGTCGCGGATCTCTCCCTTGAGCTCCACCGTGTGCATTCCTGCTGTGGTAACCTTGGAAATATCCGGATAAACCCGAATATCAGAAGCTGTGAGGTTACCGATATCATAAACTACACCTTCCACTCTGACAGAGACTTTGATCTGTTCGGTGGAAATGGTGCTCAGTCCCAGTTTTCCGATTGATTCATCCACTTCCTGCATATCGACCGTCACACCCGTGATGGTTTTTCCCTTGGTATCATTGCTGTCCATCGACACAAAAAGCCACGCCAAAAAGGCCATGATTACTGATAAAACCATCAGGAAGGTGCGGTTATCAAAAATGGATTCTTTTTTCATCTGCCATTCATCCTTTCCGCAGCTTCAAAAACGCTTATTTCTTGACCTTGCGCAGAAGAGCCTTTACGCCGACTTCCTTCTGCTGCTCCCCTTCATCTTTGCGAAGGATCTCATGATAAAGCCGCTTTTCCAGCTGAGGGATGGTAAAGTTTCTCTCGATGACGCCGCCCTGTGCAATCGAGATGGTTCCGGTCTCCTCAGAAACTACCACAACGACTGCATCGGAGTTTTCGCTCATACCCAGAGCTGCACGGTGACGGGTTCCCATCTCTTTGCTGATGGTGTAGTTCTGGCTCAGCGGCAAGAAGCAGCCGGAAGCACAGATTCGACCATCGCGGATAATCATTGCACCGTCATGCAGTGGGGAATTGACAAAGAACAGGTTTCCGATCAGCTCATCACTTGGCTGAGCATCCACCACCGTTCCGGTTTTGATGATTTCACCCAGTTTTGTTTCCCGTTCAAATACAATCAGCGCACCGGTCTTTGTTTTGGAAAGATGCTCACAGGCATGCGCAATGGTGGAGATGGAACTGCTCCAGACCGCCATCAGCTCGCTGTCCTTCTCCGGTGATGACTGAAAAATATTAAACTTATTAAGCTTTGTCTGCGCAACGTGTTCCAGCATTCGACGCAGCTCCGGCTGGAATACAATAACCAGAGCCAGAACACCGGTTGCCACCACGTTCTGCATGATAAACCTCACCGTTTTCATGTTGAGGTTATACGCCACAAAATATAACAACAGCAGCAAAATCAAACCTTTTGCCAGCTGCATTGCCCTGGTTTCACGGATCAGCTTGATCACCTGATAGATCAGCACCGCTACAATCACAATATCCAGGATATCCCATACACCGATTGCTTTTACTGTACCGATGATTTGATTCCATTCACTCGCCATCATCATCATCCTTTTTTATGCAGGCACACAGCCTGTCCGATTTTATTGAAACGCCGAAAGCCGGCGTTGTTTACTTTATATAACTCTTTCTTTTATTGTAACATATTTATAGTCATAATCAACCGCAACGTCAAAATTTTTTTGAACCGCTACCTTCCGGCTAAAATGTGTTTTACCGCCATACAAAAGGCATCTGCCTCGTTTTTATGATTAAACGCACCCAGACTGACACGAATGGTTCCATATCGGTCGGTCCCCATTTTCTGGTGGGCAAGTGCTGCACAGTGAAATCCGGCACGCACCGCGATATGATGTCGGTTCAACGCTTCTGCAGCCGTTTCCGGATTTATGTTTTTTAAATTAAGCGCAATCAGCGGCAGATTTCTTCCAAGGCAGGGCCGATCCGAATAGAGGGTAACTCCCCTGATTCCACACAGCTTCTGATACAGATAATCGCACAGCTGCATTTCATGCAGATAAAGCTTTTTCGGTGTGTTCTGAAGCACAAACCCGACACCGGCTGACAGTCCGATAATTCCTGATGTGTTCACCGTTCCGCTTTCCAGACGATCCGGCAAAAAATCCGGCATGGTCGCTTCCATCGAAAGGCTTCCTGTTCCGCCTTCGCACAAAGGATCCGGCAGCTGTTCGGTGTTCACAATCAAAATCCCGGTTCCAGCCGGCCCATACAGTCCCTTATGTCCGGGCATGCACAGGTAATCAATCGGCATCCGTCTTAAATCATAATCCAAAAGTCCCGCGGTCTGGGCAGCATCCACCAGCATAAAAATTCCCCGCCGCCTTGCCATCAGCCCGATTTGTTCAATCGGCACACAGAATCCAAATACGTTGGAACCATGTGTGCAGGCAATCAGTCGGGTATTGCTGCGCAGAAGATGTTCAAAATGCCAGAGCGTTTTCTGGTCATCGGCAAACACCGGAGCCACATCATACTGAATTATGCCCTGTCTTCGTAATGACTCCACCACACGGTAAACCGCGTTGTGCTCAAGATCGGAGATAATCACGTGGTCGCCCGGACGGACAATACCTTTGATCGCCGCATTGATCGACTCGGTACAGTTTTTGGTAAAGATGACCTGCTCGGGTTGACAGTGAAACAGTTTCCCGACCCGTTCCCTGCACTCAAACACCTTCTGTGCTGTCTGCAGGGAAAGATCGTGCCCGCTTCGTCCCGGGTTTGCTCCATATCGCAGCAGAGCTTCGTTGACCGCCTTTACAACACAGGGCGGCTTTGGAAAGGTGGTCGCGGCATTGTCAAAATAGATCATACCTTTCCCCCATTTCTTTCCAGATGGCTGTCCTGCGAGACCAGACGGATTCCATACTGAACCAGCAGTTCCTTTGCTTTTTCTGGATCTCCCCGAACTGTCAGTTGATAGCCGCATCCGCTGACGCGGTTATGGTCGCGGCCTGCCCATGCTTTATATCCATATCGTTCCAGTACTTTCTGCCCTTTGAGCGCATAGGTCAGAGAAGATACCGGAATGTTGGTTATCGTATCCATAGCAATCCTCCTTTAGAATGAGTCTTCTTCATTCTATGCAGGACTGCCCTATTTTTGTACCAGCTTTATCGAGTAATGATGCAGACGCTGTGCGCGCTCATTCCTTCCCCGCTTCCGGTAAATCCCAGATTTTCCTCAGTGGTCGCCTTGACATTGACCTGACTAGTCTGGATTCCGCAGGCATCGGCAATATTCTTGCACATCTGCGGAATATGATCTTTCAGTTTTGGCTTCTGGGCAATTACAGTAGCATCAATGTTGGAAATGGTATATCCCTGCTGATGCAGAAGAGCTGATACATGCTTTAACAGTTCGATGCTGTCTGCTCCCTTATACTGTGGATCGGTATCAGGAAAATGTTTTCCGATATCGCCCAGTGCTGCTGCTCCCAGCAGGGAATCCATGACCGCATGGACTAAAACATCTGCATCCGAATGTCCAAGCAATCCTCTTTCCCAGGCAATTTCCACACCGCCCAAAATGAGCTTTCTTCCCTCGACCAGTTTATGTACATCATATCCATGTCCTGCACGAATTTCCATGAGATCCTTCCTCTCTGTTATCTGTTTTTATTTCTGTTCTGTCCATTGTGCAATGGCCTGCGCCATGGCAATATCTTCCAGCGTTGTAATCTTGATGTTGCGGTAATCCCCCTGCGAAACCCAAACTCTGTGCCCGATATGCTCGATCAGCTGACAGTCATCGGTAAAGTCAAGACCTTCCTTTTCTGCCTGCTCCACCGCCTTGTGGTACAGTGATGCTTTAAAAATCTGAGGCGTCTGGGTTAGGTACAAAAACTCCCGATTCGGAGTTTCCTCGATGATACCTTCCGGCGAAACACGCTTGATGGTATCCTTCGTTTTGACCGCTGCTGTTGCAGCTCCATGCTCCACCGCACTTTGCAGACATCGTAAGATCAGTTCCCGGTCAGCAAACGGTCTTGCTCCATCATGAATCACAAAATATTCTGTTTGATCAGACAGTGCCTTAATTCCGTTTAGCACCGACTGCTGGCGGCTTTCTCCTCCTGCCACCACTTCAAAATCAGGCAGGGAGTATTCTGCCTTCCATTGTTTGAGCTGTGAAAACAGTTCCGGCCTTGCCACCACAACAATCTGACGGATTTGTTTTACCTCCGCCATTCTCTGAATGGAGCGCACCAGAACTGGAACCCTCTGTATCATCAGGCTTTGTTTGTTGATTCCCTGCATCCGCTGCGCCATTCCTCCGGCAGCAATCACCGCTCCTGCGTAAATGTCCTGTAATATGTCCATCTAAATACCCTCCAAAAAATTCCGTTCTCTATCCTATCAGGAAAAATGCAGCATTTATGTCGATAAATGTAAAACTTTTGAAAAATGTTAAAAAAGAAGCTCCAGAAAAAGGAGCCTCTTTGTGTTTTAGAAGAAACGAGGATGACAGTCCTCTGTGTATAAAAAGCTGTTTTTTTGAGACATTCTGCTCTAATCCTTGCTCTTATCCAAATCGGTAGTTTCCTTTTGTGGGCTCATGCCGCCCACACTGGCAGTTCCTTTCTTATGAAAAGAAAGGAACCAAAGATTCACAAGGAACCTTCTGGTTCCTTGACCTCCAGCAGAAGGGGAAATCCCCCTTCGATCCCCCGGGGGCAAGCCCCCGCAGTCACTTCGTGACACTCTCCCTTATTATTCGAAACAAGATCTGATTTTTTTGCCCCTGAGAATGTCTCTTTTCGCCATTCTCCAAAGAGCGAGTGTGTTAACACGAGCGAGCGCCGTGTGATGAACCCAGAGCATCTTCAAAACCAAAGCGCGATACCGTGTCCAGCTTCAAGCTGGTGCAGGCTCAGCCTGCCTAGGCGAAGAGCATATCCTTACCGCTGTGCATATAGACGCTGAGCACCACACCAATTCCCAGATACAGGGTACCGGTCGAAGTTCCGCCTGCGGACAAAAACGGCAGGGTAACACCGATAACCGGCAGCACACCCAGACACATTCCAATATTAATGATAATCTGAATTGCCATCATGGCAAACACACCAACGCAGATAAATTTACCCAAATCATCCAGCGCATGCAGAGCATTGTGCAGGATGCGGATACACAGAAACGCCAGTGCCGCCAGCACTGCAATACAACCGATAAATCCCACCGTCTCCCCAATGTAGGTAAAGATAAAGTCGTTATATACCTCTGGAACATAACGGAACTGTCCGGTCTCCATAAAGATTCCGTTTCCCCAAAGTCCACCGTTTCCAATAGAGATCAGTCCTCTGTCCTGCTGCCAGGTGATCGCAGAATCAACCAGTTCCGGACGGATAATGGCAAGAATTCGGTTTTTCTTGTCGTCATCCAAAAAGAAGTTCCACAAGACAACTGCTGCCGGTGGAATCATCGCCAGCACCGGAACGATATATTTCCAGGAAAGTCCCGCTACAAACAGCATGCTGGCAAAAATTACCGCCATAACCAGAACCGTACCATCATCACCCTGAAGATGAATCAATCCGCATGGAATTGCTCCGTGGATACACAAAAGCAGCAATTGTTTTGGACGGTTGAGCTGATCCTTCACCTTGGAAAGATGGTAGGCAAAAGTAATAATAAATGAAATCTTCAAAAGCTCGGATGGCTGAAAGCTGATGGACGTAAACGGAATTGGCAGCCACGCCTTATCATCAACCCAGTCCACACGTTGAATTCCAAACGGAAAAACCAGCAGTGCCAGTCCATAACACAGGACGCTGTGCCATTTCCAAAGCCTTGCCATCATGTGGTAGTCGATCTTTGATAAAACAATCGCTGCGACAATGCCGCACAGCGCCATTGCCGGCTGCACCAATACCGTGTTGAGTCGACCGATCTCCCCGTTTTTGTAAAGGCTGTAAATCAAAAGTGTACTGAAACTGGATAAAGAAAAGCAGCATAGCATCAGCATCCAGTCGGTTTCCTTTATGTATCTGCCAATCGCAGAAAAAACTGTTTTCATTGTTATTGTTAACCTTTCTTTTGCTTGCAAAATCGTATTTTCCCATTAAGACTTTCTTATTATATTATGAATTCCCACATGAATCAACCAAAAAAAAGTGAATATTGCCGCAGATTTTCGCTTTCCTCTTTTCGCCTTGGAAAATTTATGTTATACTGAAATCACCAATTGTATGTAACAGTCTGATTCGATGCGCTGACATATACTTGCGGCAGCACATTTCGGGTCAGGGAGCTTGATCGACCCAGAAGCTCCTGTTATACTTTCAGCCCCTTTTATTTTGGCTGAACGCTCAGTTTAACTGAAAATGGCCTGTGCTGCAAATTTCATTCTTAATTTTTTCTTTTTAAGGAGGAATCACCATGCTTACAGACATCGAAATCGCCCAGCAGTGCAAAATGAAACCGATCACCGAGATCGCTGCACAGCTCGGCATCGCTCCAGAGGAACTGGAACCATACGGACACTATAAGGCAAAACTTTCCGATGACCTTGCAAAACGTCTGGAAAACAAACCAGACGGCAAACTGATTCTGGTCACCGCAATCAACCCAACTCCTGCCGGCGAAGGCAAAACTACCACCACCGTTGGTCTGGGACAGGCAATGAGCAAGATCGGCAAGAACGCAATCATTGCTCTGCGCGAACCATCCCTCGGTCCGGTATTCGGCATTAAGGGCGGAGCTGCTGGCGGCGGCTATGCACAGGTTGTTCCAATGGAGGACATCAACCTGCACTTCACCGGTGACATGCACGCTATCACCGCTGCAAACAACCTGCTCTGCGCAATTCTGGACAACCATCTCCAGCAGGGCAACCAGCTGAACATCGACCCACGCCGCGTCCTCTTCAAACGCTGCATGGATATGAACGACCGCGCACTGCGTTTTGTAAACGTTGGTCTTGGCGGCAAAGCAAATGGTGTACCGCGTGAAGACGGTTTCCAGATCACCGTTGCAAGTGAGGTTATGGCAATCCTCTGTCTGGCTGCTGACCTGCAGGACCTCAAAGAACGTCTGGGCAACATTCTGGTTGCTTACACCTATGACAACCGCCCTGTTTATGCAAAAGATCTTCAGGTAAATGGCTCGATGGCAGTTCTTCTGAAAGATGCAATCAAACCAAACCTGGTTCAGACTCTGGAAAACACCCCTGCTCTGATGCACGGCGGTCCTTTCGCTAACATCGCTCATGGCTGCAACTCGGTAAGAGCAACCAAACTGGCTCTCAAACTGGCTGACTACACCATCACCGAGGCAGGCTTCGGCTCCGACCTTGGCGCTGAAAAATTCCTGGACATCAAGTGCCGCTACGCTGGTCTTGCTCCATCTGCAATCGTTGTTGTTGCTACTCTGCGTGCGCTCAAATATAATGGCGGCGTTCCAAAAGCAGAAACTGCAAAACCAAATGTGGAAGCAGTAAAAGCAGGTCTGTGCAATCTGGCAGCTCATGTAGAAAACATGAAGAAATACGGTGTTCCGGTCGTTGTTGCAATCAACCACTTCCTGACCGACAGCGATGAGGAAGTTGAAGTTCTGGAAAACTACTGCCGTGAAAACGACGTTGAGTTTGCTCTTTCCGATGTCTTTGCAAAAGGCGGCGAAGGCGGCATCGAGCTTGCTCATAAGGTAGTCAAAGCCTGCGAAAAACCTGCAAACTTTGCTCCGATTTACGACGTTAATCTGCCAATCAAGGAGAAGATCGAAACCATCGCAAAAACCATCTACGGTGCAGACGGTGTTACCTACTCCTCGGAAGCAAACAAAGCAATCGCAGAGATCGAAAAACTGGGCAAGGACAAACTGCCAATCTGTATGGCAAAGACCCAGTATTCCCTCTCGGACGATGCAACCAAGCTTGGCCGTCCAACCGGATTCAAGATCAACATCCGTGATGTAAAACTTTCTGCCGGTGCTGGATTCATCGTTGCACTCTCCGGTGCAATCATGACCATGCCTGGTCTTGGCAAAGAACCTGCCGCTTACCGCATCGACATTGATGCTGACGGCAACATCCACGGCTTGTTCTAAATCATAGCTGACAAAAGGGGAGGTTTCCTTTTCGGGAGCCTCCCCCCTTATCAGGGCAGGCTGAGCCTGCACGCTGTTTCGCGCTTTAGTTTATCGTAAGGCTTTGGCTTCAGCACGCTGCAGCACTGCTTGTTTGCACAAACCACCTGTCTTTGCGCCGTAGGCGAACAGTGTCCAGCTTCAAGCTGGACTTTCTCAGAAAGTACAGAAAGGAAGGAGCATCCTTTGAAACGTTATCTCAGCCACAGCACCGAAGAAACCGAACAGATCGCCGCCGAATTTGCGTCGACCTTAAAAAGCGGTGACGTGATTGCCTACAAAGGCCCGATGGGAGTCGGCAAAACTGCCTTTACCCGTGGACTGTGCAAAGGACTGGGGCTTTCCGACCATGTGTCCAGCCCAACTTTTGCTTTGGTACACCAATATGGAAACGGCAGTCGTGCCCTGTATCACTTCGATATGTACCGCGTAGAAACCTTTGAAGATCTTTACTCCACCGGATTTTTTGATTATCTGGACTATGGCGGCATCCTTGCCATTGAATGGAGTGAAAATATCGAAGCGGTTCTGCCGGAAAACACCATCACTGTCGAAATCCGCAAGGTGGACGGAGATCCGGAACAACGTGAAATTCTGATTTCCCAATAACCGATTCTTAAAATATGGATTCCCAATATGGAAAGGGGATTATTTATTTGATTATTTTTGCTATGGACACCTCGGCAGCTGCTGCATCCTGCGCTCTGCTTGAGGATGACCGTCCTATTGCTCAGTTTTATACCGATGCGCACCTGACCCACAGCCAGACCATCATGCCAATGGTGGAGTCTCTCTTCTCCTGCAGCCAGATGTCTGTTCAGGATGTGGACCGCTTTGCAGTTTCGGTAGGCCCCGGCTCTTTCACCGGACTTCGCATCGGTGTTGCTGCTGTCAAAGGGATGGCTCAGGTTTTAGACAAACCATGTGTTGCCGTTTCGGCACTGGAAGGTCTTGCCTACAACCTGTATGATCGGGGCGGTATCCTTTGTCCTGCTCTGGACGCACGCTGTGGTCAGGTATACACCGCATGGTTTGATGCAGATCACAACATGAAGCGTCTGCACGAGGACTGCGCTATGATGGCGGAGGACCTTTGCAAAGAGCTCGCTGCTCTGCCGGAAGAAACTCCTGTCACCGTTTTGGGTGACGGTGCCTCCCTTGTGCTGGACACCATGAAAAAATTATATCCAGAACGCAAACTGTCTGTTCCGGGAAAACATCTCCTGCTGCAGCACGCTTACGGTGTGGGACTTGCCGCTTTAAATAGTGAGCAAACCATCTCTGCACAGGAATTAGTTCCTGTCTATCTGAAACTTCCGCAGGCTCAGCGGGAACTTCAGATGAAATTATCGCTTAAGAAACAATAAATTCTGTTTTATTTTTAAGGAGGGTATTACCATGCTCGTACTTGGTAGTGATCACGGCGGTTTCCTGCTCAAACAGGAGATCAAAAAACATCTGGAAGAACGCGGCATTGCATTTTCCGATGTTGGCTGCTTTGATGAAAATTCTGTGGATTATCCTGACGTTGCAAAAGCTGCCTGCGACAAGATCGTAAGCGGTGAATGTGAACTGGGTATCCTCATCTGCGGAACCGGTATCGGTATCTCGATGGCTGCAAACAAGGTAAAAGGTATTCGTGCTGCCTGCTGCTCCGACTGCTTCAGCGCAAAATTTACCCGTCTGCACAACAATGCAAACGTTCTGTGTTTCGGCGGACGTGTTGTCGGCCCAGGTCTTGCCTGCATGATGGTCGATGCATTCCTCGATGCTGAGTTTGAAGGCGGCCGTCACCAGAGAAGAGTGGACAAAATTCTGGCTCTGGAAGAAAATTTCGGCAAATAGGGCAAAAATATTTTGAGATTTCAGTAAATTGCTGATTTTTAAAAATCGGCAAAAAAATCTTTTCAAAAATATTTTCTTCTTTGCCAATTTGTTGTAAAATATCTTTGTAGTGTTAAGCCAACGTTGCCTGTTCTGATTTTGATATCATAGCAGGCATCCCAATATTCTATTACATGAAAGGATTCGATTCTTATGACTCCTATGATTTTTGATCATCCACTGATTCAGCACAAAATCTCCCTTCTGCGCAACAAGAACACCGGCTCCAAAGAGTTCCGTGAACTGGTTGGCGAAGTTTCCATGCTGATGTGTTACGAAGCAACCCGCGACCTTCCACTCAAAGAGGTTGAGGTTGAAACTCCAATCGCTATGGCTAAAACAAAGGTAATCGCTGGCAGAAAGCTTGCTTTCGTTCCAATCCTGCGCGCTGGTATCGGCATGCTGGAAGGCGTTCTGTCCATGGTTCCTGCTGCTAAAGTTGGCCACATCGGTCTGTACCGTGACCATGAGACCCTTGAACCAGTAAGATACTACTGCAAACTGCCATCCGATATCAACGAGCGTGAAGTAATCGTTCTCGATCCAATGCTCGCTACCGGTGGTTCTGCTGTTGAAGCAATCAAAATGCTCAAAGAAGCTGGTGCAACCAACATCAAATTCATGTGCATCATCGCTGCTCCAGAAGGCCTGAACGCTCTGATGGATGCTCATCCAGATGTACAGATCTACTGCGCTGCAAAAGATGACAAGCTCAACGAAGACAAATACATCGTTCCAGGTCTTGGTGACTGCGGCGACCGTATCTTCGGCACCAAATAACAGGCTGAGCCTGCACCCTGTTTCGCGCTTTAGTTAACTGAGCGATTGTCATTTTATCACACGACAATCGCTCGTGTTAGCACGCTCGCTCGACAAACTGATAACAAAAGTTTCCGTCCACCTTTTACAAAAGGTGGTGGTGTCCAGAGGCGAAACACCTTATCCGTGCAAGCGCCTTTAGGAAGTTTGAACGGAGCTTTGCTCGGTTGCCGCAGGCAATTTTGCCCAATCACTTATGGGCAAAAAGGCAAACTCCAGATTGAAAACTTGTTTTCAATCCTCTTTTCGGCAAGAGAAAAGGGGTTCAAAAGCCGATTGACAACAGAAAGCATCCCTTAACGATACTCCTTTTCACATTCAGTGGGAAGGAGTATCTTTCATATTAGATAATAGGGAGGGAACGCTATGAAAAAACCAGCTGTATTAATTGTCATTGTTACAATTGCTCTAACAGCCTGCACAAGTGGCGGTAAAATTACTTTGCCCAAAAACTATGAGGGCAATACAGAATTTACCGCTCCGAATGAAGCTGTATTATCTATTTATGACGCAGAAGAAGTGACAGAGATTTATAGCGGTTTGTTTTCTGATGAGAAAGTACATACTGTTTTCCGCATTGACTATGACTGCGCATGGGTCAGGAACACTACCGGCTTATACCTAAATTCTGAAGAATCGCCCGAATTTTTTGATGTAGAAAACCGTGAATACAAAGGTTTTGATCTAAAACCAAGCGAACAGTTGTACTACAAAAAAGTCAGCACCGGTGACACCTTCAAAGGCTACACGGTAAAAAAAGCCAGAACCTCTTTTGAAAGTCTCAGCGGCTACGGTACATTAAGTGAAGTTACATTTGAGGGTGAAATATCCATGACAGGTAATCTGTCTATGTATGAAATTGACGACAGTTGTGCGGCATTTTATCCCTTTGCAGACAAAAACGAATTCCTCCCCATAAGTTGGATATATGATGGTACTAATTTAAATTGGTCAGATGCGCAGGTCAACGATGGCGGAATGCCTTATATAATACCCATTGACGAGATTGACGATGAGATATTAACTGCACTTAACGAAAAGAAAAAGCTGGATGTTGAAGTTGAAATGTCAGAGCTTACACTACATGCCTGTGAGTATGATTCGAGGCTAAACAGCTGCAAGCTTATAGACATAAAATTGATTTGAGGTAATCAAAACCACCCGTTGAACGGGTGGTTTAAACAGATCCTATAAGGTTTTTTCTCTTGTCGGTTGCCCCTTTATTTTTTATTGCCCCCCAGTTGAACTGGGGGGTTTTCTTGCCTTTTCGGCGCTAAGAAAAAGTTTCAACATTTCCAATTGGAAATGTTGAAACTTTTGTTGTTTTAGATTATTCTACTACGATCAGATCTTTTGTATATTTGTTCAGAACTTCGCAGCCGTCCTCGGTAACCAGTACCAGATCTTCTACACGAACACCAAACTGACCTGGCAGATAGATTCCTGGCTCAATCGAGAATACCATGCCTGGACGTGCGATTACTTCGCAGTCGGATGCAACTGGTGGTTTCTCGTGCTCCTTCATGCCGATGCTGTGTCCGGTACGGTGGGTAAAGTATTCCCCGTAACCTGCATCCTCGATCACCTTTCTTGCTGCAAGGTCAAACTCCTTGAAAGCAACACCCGGTTTGATCTTCGCAATAGCAGCTTCGTTTGCGCGGCGGACTGTCTCGTAAACTTCGCGCTGTTTCTCGCTGACACTCTTATAGAAAACGGTTCTGGTCATATCGCACCAGTAGTGATTAAACGGCGCACCGATATCGATTACGATGCTGTCGCCTTCCTTCAAAACAGTTTCGTCTGCATCATGATGTGGGTCTGCTCCATTTTTGCCCATACCTACAATCGAGAATCCCAGACTGTTGCATCCTCTTGCTTTAAAGAAGTTTTCCACTTTCAGGGCAAGCTCTTTTTCTGTAACGCCTTCTCGGATTGCATGGATTACCATATCCATACATTCATCGTTGATCAGCGAAGCTTCTCTCATGCGCTGACGTTCTTCTTCGTCTTTATACATAGTGGACTGTTCTACTGGCAGGGAGCCCATTACTGGTTTTACATCAGGGCGCAGCTGCATTAAACCAATCAGGAAACGGCTTGGCCAGGTTTCATCAATGCCGAGTTCTCCTGCTTTTACAGTCTGAGCCAGCTGTGCAACCGGATTGTCGGTATCGGTGTGCTCCTGCAGCTCCATTCCTTCCTGAGGCTGAACACCAAACAGTTTATTTCCAAAAAAGATGGTTCTTCCGGTATCATCCAGATATACCGCCATCATACGCTCCATCGGAGCAACCCAGATTCCAGTCAGATAGTACACCGGTTCTGTCTCGGTAACAATCATCTGATGCAGTCCGGCTTTTTTCATATTTTCGCGAACCTGCTCTAATCTTGCTTGATTCATGTTAAACACCCTTCCATTGCAAATTCAGCGGATCTTCCCGTTGTTGCATTTATTATAGCATAATCCAGCCGAAAAAGAAATTCCCTTATCCTTCTTCACCAAACAATTCAAAAATTTCTCCTGATCTATTGACAAAAACGATGAAGCAATATATAATTTGTAACTGTTGATACTTTTGTAATATCTGTTACATTAATTTAGGGAGGATGAGCAAACAATGCGGCAAAACTCTAAGGTAAGGGACATTAGTTTAATGGCACTTTTTTCTGCACTGACTGCAATCGGTGCATTTATCACAATTCCCATTCCACCTGTACCATTTACGCTTCAAATCTTTTTTGCGATTCTTGCTGGAGCACTGCTTGGTTCCAAACGAGGCTTCATCAGTGTTGGAGTATATGTACTGCTTGGATTATGCGGACTTCCGGTCTTTACCAAAGGTGCAGGATTATCCTATATCTTCCAGCCAACCTTCGGATATCTTGCCGGATTTATTCTGGGAGCATGGGTGTGTGGAAAGGTAATCGAGCTGCGCAAAGACTACTCCTTCAAGACCATGCTGCTGGGATGCTTTGCCGGAGCAGGAACTGATTTTGCCATTGGTGTTGTATATTTTTATGCCATCATGAATCTCTATCTCGGCAAGGGCATGAGTCTGTGGGCGGTGCTGTACTCCACCTTCCTCATCTTCATCCCGGCAGATGCTGTCCTGATGGTTCTGGCAGCATACCTTGGCAAGCGCCTTACCCCTATTTTAAAACGAGAACAACTCATTTCATGATACTTCTTCTTCATTAGAAACGGTCGGACTATTTTGAGTCTGACCGTTTCTTGTTTTGCACAGCAAAAGCTGATACAATAGGGAAAAAGGAGCGATTATGATGAATATAGATTCCCCAAAATCCTCTCAGACACAGGAAAAAGGTGATCTTCTTTATGATCTAATTTTATCCCAGCAACAGGACGAAGAAGAAATTCAAAACACCCTCTATCAAAATCAGGTTCTGGAAAATTTCGTCGGTAGCAATATGGAGTTTAAAAACTGCATATTCCAAAGCTGTCAGTTCTTAGACTGCCGGATGAGCAACTTTTCCTTTGTGGATGTGGTGATGGAAAACTGCAATCTTTCCTCCTGCCAGCTGTACGACCTTGCAACCCAGCGGGTAAGACTAAAAAACTGCAAATTAATGGGCACCAATCTGAGCCAATCCCTGCTTCAGAACACCGCCTTTCTTGGCTGCAATCTCCGCTACGCATCCCTCTCCGGTTCCAAACTAAAGGCAGTGGAATTTAATGGCTGCTCGCTAGAAGAGGCGGATCTCAGTGAAGGGAAACTCAAATCGGTCGAATTTTCCGACTGCGACCTGCGGAAAATTCAGCTGCTCCACACCCCTCTTGACGGAATCGACCTGCGCAGCTGCGAAATCGGCGGATTAAAGCTCAATATCAACGACCTCAAAGGAGCGATCGTCACCGCACAGCAGGCAATTGACCTTGTCTCCTTTTTAGGGGTTGTGGTCCGATAAAAATGGAGGAATTTTATGAAGATATTAGTCGATGCAGATGCCTGTCCCGTAGTTGATCTGACTGTACGGGAAGCAAACAAAAGACAGATTCCCATTATCCTGATTACCGATACCTCTCATGTTTTAAACCGCACCGATGCCGAAATTATTACAGTGGAGAAGGGTAGTGATTCTGCGGATTTTAAGCTGGTCAACCTTGTTGAGAAAAATGACCTTGTAGTGACTCAGGACTATGGTCTGGCAGCAATGGTACTGGCAAAGGGCGGACGAGCACTCAATCAAAACGGGATGATCTATTCCGAGCAGAACATGGACACCCTGCTGTTTACCCGCCATGTCGCCAAAAAAGTACGGATGGCAGGCGGCCGAACAAAAGGTCCTCATAAACGGACCAAGGAACAGGACGAAGATTTTCTGCGCACTCTGCAAAAAATGCTGGAGGAAAATATATGAAATATTCTTGCCCCTGCTGCGGGTATTACACATTTCCTGTGCCTGCTGAACAGGCTGTCGCTTATATCTGTCCCGTATGCTTTTGGGAAAACGATGTATTTATCGAAAGTGATGATGAACCGAGCGACGAAAACCATGGCTTAACGTTAAATGAAGGACGGGAAAACTTTAAAAAACATGCTGTATGCGATTTGCGGTTAAAACAGTATGTTCGTCCTCCGACAGAGGAAGAAAAGCATCCATAAAATTTATCTGCAAAGGGGAGCTTAAAAGGGCTTCCCTTTTTCTTTGCACAAAACCAGGAAAGCCCTTTTATTTCCATAAGATTTGTGGTATCCTAGTATTTGTAAAAATATTGATTTTTCGTATAAATCTATACTATTTCGGACAAGTCCGAATGTGTTTGATAAAGGAGAGAGAAAAACATGGATCATCAGCGTCTGGCACAACTGCTTTTCCCTGACATTACAACAACACCAGAGGACATCGAAAAGATGTATCCACCAAGAAATCTTCCAGAAGGAGCAAAAGTTACCCGTATGGCACCAAGCCCAACAGGCTTTATGCACCTGGGCAACCTGTTCAGCGCTATTGTCGGTGAACGTCTGGCTCATCAGAGCAACGGCGTATTCTTCCTGCGTATTGAAGATACCGACCTCAAACGTGCTGTGGAAGGCGGCGTGGAAAAAATTATCAATGTCTTCAACCATTATGGCTTAAACTTCGATGAAGGTGCTACCATCGATGGCGACAACGGTGCTTATGGTCCATATCGACAGCGTCAGCGCGCAAACATCTACCAGACCTTCGCAAAACAGCTGGTAGAACGCGGACTTGCTTACCCATGCTTCTGCACCGAAGAAGAGCTGACCGAAATGCGTGAAAAACAGCAGGAAATGAAGATCAACTTCGGTTACTACGGTGAATGGGCAAAATGCCGCAATCTGAGCTTTGAAGAAATCGAAGCAAACATCAAAGCTGGCAAACCATACGTTCTGCGCTTCCGCTCCGAGGGTGACCCAAATAAGAGATTCACCCATCACGACCTGGTAAAAGGCGACATCGAGCTGCCGGAAAATGATCAGGACATCGTTCTGCTTAAATCCGATGGCATTCCTACTTATCACTTTGCTCACGTAGTTGACGACCATCTCATGCAAACCACCCATGTTGTCCGCGGCGAAGAATGGCTTGCTACTTTGAACATCCATCTCCAGCTGTTCCGCACCATGGGATGGAAAGCTCCAAAATATGTTCATACCGCTCAGCTGATGAAGATGGACGGCGGTTCTAAGAGAAAACTTTCCAAGAGAAAAGACCCTGAGCTTGCTCTGGATTTCTACAACGCAGAAGGTTATCCGGTTCCATCGGTGCTCGAATACCTGATGACACTCTTAAACTCCAACTTTGAGGATTGGAGAATGGCAAATCCAACCGCTCCGATGAACGACTTCCAGTTCACCACCAAAAAGATGAGCAACAGCGGTTCCCTGTTTGACATCGACAAATTAAAAGATGTCAGCAAGAACACCATCTCTGTTATGAGCGCTGACGAAGTTTATAACGAAGTAACCACCTGGGCAAAAGATTTTGACCAGCAGCTGTACAGTCTGCTGACTGCTGACGAGCAGAAAGCAAAAGCAATCTTTGCAATCGGCCGCGGCGGAGCAAAACCAAGAAAAGATCTTGCTGTTTGGAGCGAAGTCAAGGATTATGTTGCTTTCTTCTACGAAGAGCTGTTTACTCCTGCAACCGAATATCCGGAAAACATCTCCAAAGAGGACACCCTTGCAATCCTCAACCAGTACAAAGGTATCTACAGCGCAGCAGATGACGGCGAAGTTTGGTTCAACAAGGTTCGTGAAATGGGCGAAGCGCTCGGATTTGCCGGCAAACCAAAGGATTACAAGAAAAATCCAGACCAGTTTAAAGGTCATGTCGGCGATGTCAGCCAGGTTATCCGTCTGGCTATCACAGGCAGGACCAACTCCCCTGACCTGTGCAGCGTAATGCAGATTCTGGGTGAAGAAACCTGCCAGAAGAGGCTTTCTCAGGCAATTGAAACAGTAAGCCGCTAATGCGCGAAGCGTTATAAAAGTTTTGTCAACTTTTTCAAAAGTTGTCCAGTCCAGAGTGAAACTCTGGTCGCACTCCGCAGAGTGCGAAACACCTCTTAGTGCCACAGGGGCGTTGCCCCCGTACCCCCACAAACTTTTGTGGACAAAAGTTTGACAAAAAACTTCTTTTTCTATTATAAGAACTAACATTTATTTCCCCCGAAAGGACTGAATCTAATGGCTGACGAAAAAGTTTTGGACACTGAAAATATGTCCAACTTTATCCATGATATTATTGACGAAGACCTCGCCGAAGGCAGAGTAGAAAAAATTCACACCCGTTTTCCACCAGAACCAAACGGATATCTGCACATCGGTTCTGCAAAAGCAATCTGGATCAATGCCGGAACCGCACAGAAATACGGTGGTCTGTTTAATCTCCGCTTCGATGACACCAACCCTGTTCGAGAAGACGATGAATATGTAAAATCCATCGAAGAGGACCTACGTTGGCTGGGTGCTGAACCAACCGGCGGTATCTATTACGGTTCCGACTACTTTGATAAATGCTATGAGTTTGCAATCAAACTTATCAAAGAAGGTAAGGCATACGTTGACGATCTGAGCGCTGACGAGATGCGCGAATACCGCGGCACCCTGACCGAACCTGGTAAGGAAAGCCCATACCGCAACCGTTCCGTAGAGGAAAACCTCGACCTGTTCGAACGTATGAAAAACGGCGAATTCCCGGACGGAAGCCACACTCTCCGCGCAAAGATTGATATGGCATCTCCAAACATGAACCTGCGTGACCCTGCAATCTACCGTATCGTTCATGCACATCATCATCGTCAGGGTGACAAATGGTGCATCTATCCGCTGTATGACTACGCTCATCCAATTCAGGATGCTCTGGAAGGCATCACCCATTCCCTGTGCTCCATCGAATTTGAAAACCATCGTCCACTGTACGATTGGGTTATCAACAACGTTGGCTTTGAGCACAAACCACATCAGTACGAATTTGCCCGCCTGAATGTTACTCACACCGTTATGAGCAAACGTTACCTGCGCGAGCTGGTGGAAACCAAGAAGGTTGACGGCTGGGATGACCCAAGAATGCCTACTATCTCCGGTCTGCGCCGCCGCGGCTATACTCCAAGCGCAATCAACGAGTTTGTTAAAAAAGCAGGTGTTGCAAAAGCTTACAGCATTGTAGACATCGGTCTGCTGGAACACTGCATCCGTGATGAACTCAACACCAACGCTCAGCGCCGTGTCGCTGTTCTTCGTCCAATCAAGGTCGTTATTACAAACTATCCTGAAGATAAAGAGGAATATTTTGAACTGCCGAACATTCCAAAGAATGATGAAGCTGGTGTAAGAAAAGTTCCATTTACCCGTGAACTTTACATCGATGCAGATGACTTTGCTGAGGTACCACCTCCGAAATTCTTCCGTATGAAACCAGACGGTGAAGTTCGTCTGATGGGCGCATACATTGTAAAATGTAACGAGGTCATCAAGGACAGCGAAGGCAACGTTGTTGAGCTGCATTGCACCGCTGATCTGGAAACCGGCAACGGCAACCCTGTTGATGGCAGAAAGATTAAGGGAACTATCCACTGGGTATCCGCAAAATATGCTATCGATGCAACCGTTCGTCTGTACGACTACCTGTTCACCCTGGAAAATGTAAACGATGTTCCAGAAGGTACCAACTACTTGGATTACCTCAATCCAAACTCCCTGACCGAACTGACCGGATGCAAACTGGAACCAGCTCTTGCTGATGCAAAAGTTGGCGACAAATTCCAGTTTGTCCGCACCGGCTACTTCTGCAAGGACAGCAAGGATGAAGGCGTATTCAACCAGATCGTTGGACTCAAAGACAGCTGGGCAAAAGAAGCTAAAAAGTAAACTACAACGTCCGGCGGCGAGGAGCTGTCGGACGCTTTTTCTATCTTATACTATGGACCCAAAAATCGGGAGGTTAACATGAAAATCAGACACGCATGTCATGACGATCTGGACACAATCATGAGCGTCTACCAACACGCAAAAAAGATAATGGAGCAAAGCGGTAATCCGGGACAATGGGTAAACGGATATCCGTCCCGAGAACTGATCGAAGGCGACCTTAGAAAAGAACGCCTGTTCGTTCTGGAAAATGAGGGGCAGGTCGAAGCGGTATTTGTTTATTTTATTGGGGATGAACCAAATTATCACAAGATAGAAGGAGCATGGCTCAATGATGCACCATACGGAGTTGTTCATCGGGTTGCTACTGCTGGAAATGTGCGCGGCGCAGGACAATTCTGTCTGGACTGGAGCTATGAACAGTGCCATAATTTGAGGATCGATACCCACGATGACAACCACATCATGCAGCATATTCTGGAAAAAACAGGATATGTTAAGTGCGGACGAATCTATGTCGAAGACGGTTCCCCTCGAATTGCCTACCACAAAACTGCATTGTAATAAAACACAAAAAGACACCGGAGAAATCTCCGGTGTCTTTTTATATACCACAAGTTTGTGTCACAGGGGTTTCACCACAGCACATCTTGTGCTGTTTACCCCCACACAAACTTTTTAATTATGCAAGAACATCCGCATACACACCGCCGCAAGCTCTGAGCAGGTCATCCGGTTTGGCTTCAATCTGGAAACCGATCTTTCCACCGCTGACCACCATTGTTTCCTGAGCCTGTGCAGAACTGTCAAATACAGTGCGGTAATTTTTCTTCATTCCAATCGGCGAACATCCACCGCGGATATATCCTGTCACCGCGTTGATCTGTGCCACCGGAATCATCTCCAGCGATTTCTCTCCGAACACCTTTGCTGCTTTTTTCAAATTCAGCTCATGTTCAACCGGAAGGACGCATACAAAGTAATTTCCACTGTGTCCTTTGGTCACCAGTGTCTTAAATACCTTTGCCGGGTCCATCCCCACCTTGCGGGCAACTGCTGCCCCGTCGATATGTCCATCCGATGCATCATAGGTATGCATCTCGTAGCTGATTTTTTCTTTTTCCAGAATGCGCATTGCATTCGTTTTTGGGATACCCATGGTTCCACCTCCAAAAAACAAAAGTTTTTGGCCGAGCTTTTTTCAAAAAGCTCGTAGGGGTACGGGGGCAACGCCCCTGTGAAATAAACAAATAAAAAAGAGATATGATAGGGGCTGACTGCTGTTTCGATACACTCGCACGGCAGTGCGTGGGCGCACAACTGTGCGTCCACATGTGAAGGATTATTTAGCTGCCTGCTCACAGGCAGGGTACTACCATACCACAGCACCGAAACGGCTTCTCCACCCTTATCGTTTTATTTGTTTTTGTTTTGTTTCACAGGGGTTTCACCCCCCGTACCCCCACAAACTTTTGTGTACAAAAGTTTGACAAAAAACTTCTGTTTTCACGCTATCGCAACCCATCGTTGCGTTGTTGGCAAACTGCGTGCAGGCTCAGCCTGCCGCTACTCCGCGTAAATCTTTACGATGTTGACCAGAGTTTCAGTCATCTTATCCATCGATTCAACCGGAATATACTCGAATCTTCCATGGAAGTTGTGGCCACCAGTGGACAGGTTTGGACATGGCAGTCCCATGTAGGACAGTCTAGCGCCGTCTGTACCGCCTCTGATCGGAACGGTCTGTGCTTCTACACCACACTGAGCAAATGCTTTTCTTGCGTTATCAATCAGGTGCATATGTGGCTCAATCTTTTCTTTCATGTTGCGGTAAGATTCCTCGATGGTCAATTCAAAGGTACCCTCACCATATTTCTTGTTGAGGTAGTCTGCAATATCCTGCATAACCTGTTTTTTCTGATCATATTTTGCTGCATCATGGTCACGGATGATATAGTGCAGTTCTGCTTCCTCAACGCGACCCTTGATGCTATCCAGATGGAAGAATCCTTCATAACCCTGAGTATATCTTGGATTCTGTTCTACTGGAAGCATATTATGGTATTCCATTGCAAGCAGAGAAGCGTTGACCATTGCATCTTTTGCGGAACCGGTGTGGATGCTCAGACCATGTACGACAACCTTTGCAGAGCCTGCATTGAAGTTTTCATATTCCAGTTCGCCCAGTTCACCGCCGTCAACGGTATATGCGAAATCTGCGCCAAAGCCTTCCACGTCAAAATAGTTTGCACCGCGGCCAACCTCTTCGTCTGGTGTAAATCCGATGCGGATCTTGCCATGTTCAATCGAAGGATTGTTGATCAGCTCTTCTGCCATGGTCATGATTTCTGCGATACCTGCTTTGTCATCTGCACCGAGCAGAGTGGTTCCATCTGTTACGATCAGGTGCTGACCAACATATTTCTTGAGGCTTGGATATTCTTTCTCGGTCATGAGGATATTCTTCTCCTCATTGAGCAGAATGTCTCCACCCTGATATTCTACAATCTTTGCCTGGATATTGTCGCCGGAAGCATCCTCAGCGGTATCCATGTGTGCAATCAGACCGATTACCGGTTTATTTTCTTTTCCTGGAGTTGCAGGAATGGTTCCATATACATAGCCCTTATCATCCATAAAAGCATCTTCAATTCCCAGTGCTTTCATCTCAACAACCAAAGCTGCGCCCAGAACTTTCTGGCTTTCGGTCGATGGAATTGTTTTTGATTCATGGTTAGACTGGGTTCCAAAGCTGACATAATGCAGCAGTCTTTCATGTGCTCGCATGATGATCTCCTCCAATGTTATTAGAATGTACCCTTATTATAACTCTGATATTCCAATTTCGCAAGCTTGTACTTTCTGAGAAAGTACCAAAACCGTTTGCGTTGTCGGTTAAGTACATGGCAAAAAACTCGTTCTCGCGCAGGTCGCTTGCCTTCGGCTGCGCTCGTTTGCACAAACCACCCGCCGCGGGCATAGAGATCTGACTAAGAAAAACTATAGTACGAAACAGCGTGCAGGCTCAGCCTACCTATTCCCTGCCGAACACCACGCCATAATGGAACATTTTCAGGCAGAGAATTTTCTGAATCTCGGTCATATTGTCCATAATCAGTTGGAGATCCGGGTGATTATCCAGCTCGTTTCCCGTCAAACGTCTGGAAATATCCCAGCACATCCGGATTGCTTCATCGTACAGGATGGAACAGCGACTGCCCATTTCGTACGCATTTTCGACTTGAGATAGAGCATAATCGTTGTTCAAGCTATCGGTCAGTGTGTCGTACACCCGCTGGGCAAAATCATATTCTGCATCTGGGCGATATTTTTCCAGTATCTGCATCAGCTCCTTCATATCGATGTCTTTTTCCTGCATTTGTTTTAAAAGCTCGCTGATTTTTTCCTGTTGTTCTATTTCTGCTTTTTTCTCCATCATCTTTCATTCCTCCTTAATTTTATAGATATACTGTATATCTATTACTTATATTATAACGCATTTTCCGAATAATATAAATATGAAATATATTTATATGTAGGGGAATGAGACTATGGCAATTAAAAGTGTATCGATTCGTATGGAGGAAGAAATGCTGAAAAAACTTAACTACGTCGCCGACTATGAAGGACGTTCGCTGAACAGCCACATCCTGGTTCTCATCCGAAACAACATCAAAGCGTTTGAAGCAGAAAATGGAAATATCGAAGGCACAATTAGCCCGGATTTCAACGTAAAACCCGGCAGACATAAATAAAAGAGTCAACACAAATGTGTTGACTCTTTTGCTTTTTACAAACTTTTACTATTTTCCTATTATGGAAAGATGTTGAATATATCTGCAAATTCTTGTCAGCTTTGCAGATATTATTTTTTCTTTCTTTTTGCTACAATTATAATATAAAAAGTCATCTATTTCATCCAGATAAAAAGGAAGTGACATTATGAAAAAGATTCTCCTTCTTGCACTCGTGCTGACTCTGCTCTGCTCCTGCCAGGCTCAACCTCAGGAAAATGCAGAGACCACTCCATCCTCTGCTCCGGTCGAAGAAACACAAACCACTGACCTAGAAGATACAAAATCTACGGAAGAACAGCAAACGACCGACACACAGTCTGCATTGTCCTGTGCTGAGCTGGATCGAATTGCGTACGAAATCATTCCTGATTTTGGGGAACCCATCTCTTTTAGCTCATCCGACAAAAACATTTCCTATTACATCACCGATGATTTTGAATTATTTGGATGTACCGGTATCGCCGGTCACAACACTATTCTGGCTCACCGCTTTTCTGATGACAGCTGGCATGATGTGAATTTGGGAGATTACTCGGCTCAACATATTACCCGCATCACTACCGATCAGGAAAATCCCAAACAGCTGTGCATCACCGTTGACGGCTACAACTTCCACTTTGACCACATGCTCAATGATTTTGAGCGCACCCTGCGCTTTGATGAAAATTTCCAAAACCCAGAGGTCATTTCCTATGGCGGAAGCGAAAACTTCTGGGAAGCTGACCTGTTGGATGTTGCTTCTTTGGAAAACATTAAGATCAAAGATATCCAATTTGCGGACAAATCCGCCGCCTTTACCTTTGATCTTGCCGGAGAATCGGTTGGCAATGGTTATCCTTATCCTCACATCTCGATTAAAAAAGACATCGACCTGGAGAAAAAAGATGGCGACAAACTATACTATATCTACAAGTTCTATTTTCACAGCATTAAAAATGAATTTTCGCAGGAATGGATTGATAACCTGAAAACTACCCTCAACGCCGAAGAAGTATCCGTAGTTGCTTATGACGATCCCGATACTTTTGAGGGAACTCTGCTCAAGATTTCCTGCTGGTATGAGCCGGGACTGAAAGTGAAAATTGATCTCCCTGATTCCGATGATTTCCCTGGAGAAGTTATTTTTACCATTTACACAGAATAACCGAATAAAAGAAAAAGTCTGGCTTAAAAAGCCAGACTTTTTTGTTGTTATCATCTTGAGATTAGTTACCACCGCGGAAGCCTTTACCAATGATTTCACTTGTATTGGTAATCAGCACGAAAGCGTGCGGATCGGTCTGCTTGATGATTTCCTGTAATTTGACACCCTGCTTTTTGCTCTGCGCTGTCAGGATGATCGTCTTGTTGGTGTGCTCAAACAAACCCTCTGCGTTATAGATGGTAGCGCCCCTGTGAAGGGTGTTTGTGATATAGTCGTAGATTGCGTCCGGTTTATCGGTAATGATCGTAAAGGATTTATAGGTGTTCATATCCTCCAGGAAGAAGTCTACCGCAAAGGAACGGATTACCAGACCTACAATCGAGAACAAACCGGTAGTTGGTCCAAACGCCACAAAGGTCATGATGGTGATAAAGAAGTCCACAATCAAAAGTGCTCTTCCGATGTGACATTTAAAATATTTTTTAACCACCATTGCAATAATATCGGTACCACCAGTGGAAGAACCGATATTAAACAGCATTGCTGAGCCCCATGCCGGCAAAAATACACCCAGAAGCAACTCCATAAATGGTTGGTCGGTCAACGGCTGTGTCATTGGCCACAAAAATTCCATTACCTTGAGCATTGCCGAAAATGCGATGGTAACATAGAACGTTTTGAAGCCAAATTCTTTTCCCAGAAGAATCAGGCCCAAAATCAAAAGCGCGATGTTGATAACGGATACAATGGTTCCGTTGCTCAGGGATGGATAATAATGGGTCAATACTACCGAAAGTCCGGTGACACCACCAGTCGAAAAGTTATTTGGGAACTTAAAAAAATAGGTTCCCACTGCGGTCAGCAGTGTGCCGACATTCAAGATCAGAAAATCTTTAACCTGTGCCTTTGTTTTTTCCTGCATAACATCATCCCTTTTCTTTGTAAAATCAAAAGTCTTTTCAAATTATACGGAGAGATGATGTGTTTTTCAAGTGTAAAGAAGTCATTTTTCTTTTTGTTCAAAAAAAACTGGATAAACTGACAGTTTATCCTTCCAATAATAACAATCCATCGGTAAATTGAATAGTTGATTATATCCCGCAGAAAAGGCAAAAGAAAAAGCACCCGATTGGGTGCTTTTTCTCCAGATAGACATGTATCATGAATGTCAAGTAATCGAAACTTATTTAACTTTTGCAGGTTTCTGAGATTTCCAGTCTGCATACAGTTCTTTAGCAACACCGGACAGAGCCCACAGACCAAGTACGTTAGGAATTACCATCAAGCTGTTAAACAGGTCGGACAGGTTCCATACGAGTTCAACTTTCAGAGCAGAACCGATAACGATGAAGATAGTTACCAGAACAGCGTAAGGTTTTACAGCTTTTGTACCAAACAGGTATCTTACGTTCTTTTCGCCGAAGAAGTACCAACCAACGATGGTGGAGAATGCGAAGAAGAACATACAAATTGCGATAAAGATAGAACCGAAAGAACCGAAACCAGAGTTAAATGCAGCCTGTGTCAGAGCAGCAGCACTCAGTGGCTGGTTGTATTCGGTCAGCTGACCAGTACACAGTACGGAGAATGCAGTCAGGTTCAGGATGATCAGAGTATCAATAAATACACCCATCATAGCAACCATACCCTGGTCACAAGGATGTTTAACTTTTGCTACAGCGTGAGCATGTGGGGTAGAACCCATACCAGCTTCGTTAGAGAACAGACCACGAGCAACACCAAACTGAATTGCTTTAGAAACTGCTACACCAGCAAAACCACCGAGAGCTGCTTCTGGGTTGAATGCGCCGACAAAAATCTGTCTGAATGCTTCTGGAATCATACCTGCATTCATGATGATCAGAACCAGAGCACCAATGATATAGAACGCTGCCATGATTGGAACGATCTTTTCTGTTACAGATGCGATACGGCCAACACCGCCAAGGAAGATGAATGCGGACAGGATAGCTACAACAACACCAACGATAACAGGGTTAATACCAAATGCGCCTTTGAAAGCGTCAGCGATGGAGTTTGCCTGTACCATGTTGCCGAAGAAGCCCAGAGCCAGAGTAATCAGAACTGCGAAGATAGCAGCCAGAACTTTACCGAATGTGCCTTTGTAAGCTGCACGGATATAGTAAACAGGACCGCCGGTAACCTCACCGGAATCGTCTACTGTCTTATATTTCTGTGCCAGAGATGCCTCTACGAAGATGGTTGCCATACCGAAGATAGCGGATACCCACATCCAGAAGATAGCACCAGGACCACCCATTACCATAGCAGTTGCAGCACCAGCCAGGTTACCTGTACCTACCTGAGCAGCAATCGCTGTTGCCAGAGACTGGAAGGAAGACATACCGTCTTTGCCAGCCTTTTCACCATTCAGTTTAATGTTTCCAAATACAGCCTTGAATGCGTGACCGAATTCTCTGAACTGTACACCACCAAGTCTAATAGTAAACCAAATACCGGTACCTACCAGCAGCACTACCAGGATTTTACCGGACAGGACACCCTGCAACGCCACTACCACTTGGTTCAATTGATCCATAAAAGCTTCCATACATTTTTCCTCCTCAACATATGATTTGTTGGTGATTGTCGGTAGCTTTATTATAACTTAAATCAACATATTTGTCCATAGATTATTAATAACTCGGTTTATTTTTGTTCACATTGTTTATATGCAGGCACATTAATATAAACTAATACTGAATTTTTTTATCTTTTACGTACAGCGGGCAAAGTTTATTTGTGCATTTTCACAACACTATTTCTTTCGTTTTAAATGAATTTGTATCTCTATTCGAAGCGAAAGAACAATTTGCACAATGCCAAATTTAAAAAACGTATTCGTTAGAATTATATTTGTATTTCCATCAAGTACATTTTTGATATAATTCTCTATATAGAAATCATATTCTTCTTTTTCTGCGAATTGAGCGCTCTGATTTTGTTAAAATATTGTTTTTTATTGTATATATTGTAATTTGTATAAGATGACATGAATTTTATCTGTAATTTACTTTTTCTTCATATTTTAATTTTTCCCGACAAAAAAGGAGACTTATAACAAGTCCCCTTTTTCCTATTCTCTATTTAAGAATTTTGCAAAATCAGCGATATCTTTCACGATTTCCTCATTATCGATTGGCTGCTGAATATCTGTGCGGAAGAAGCATACCGGGTCAAACAGCTCTTTTGCATTCATCTGATGCAGCAGTACCGCCGAAGTATTGAGTGGTGCAGTTGCAGTTCCCTTTCCTCCTCCCAGCAGAATCATACCGCCTCTCTTTGGCTTGGTCACGATCTTTTCCTGGCGAAAACGCTTTGCTGCCCAATAAACCTGCAAACGGCTGAGCAAGCTTAACAGTGGTCCTGTAATCTCACAGAAATAAACTGGAGAAGCAATGACGATATTGTCGCAGTCCCGGATGTAAGCATCGATTTCCTGCCAGTCGTCCTTGACACAACATTCTGAATGTTCCCAGCAATAACGGCAGTCCATGCAGGCTTTTACATCCACATCGTGTGCGTCCACAATCAAAGTTTCTCCTTCCAACTGCCGAACCAGCTCTTCGATCAAACTTTGCGTGTCCCCATTCTTTCTTGCAGAACCGTTAAATATCAGCGTTTTCATCTCGATCATCCTTTTCCCTGTAAAATTACAGTTTGTTTATCAGTGCCAGCCGTCAAAAATTCCCTGCGCCACCGTCTCAAAAAACGCCCCGCAGTCCTTTTTGGACCGGTAAAACTTACCATCTTTATAAATGATATTTTCATCTGCTCCGACAACGATGCTGCTGCCGTCCTTCATCTGATAGGTTATCATGGTATCTGGAAGCTGTTGCTCCGAAACAGGTCCCCAACAACGCAGACCGCGTGCAATCAATACAGATAATCCCAAATCCTCCTGGGAAATCTCCTGCACCTTCCCATCTATCTCCAGGATTGCCCCAACAACCTCATCTTCTTTTGGCATTCCCAAAATCGGCAATCCCTGCATCAGCGTTGTACCGATCATGACTCCCAGTATACAGCCCAGAAAAATGCCAATCCATTTTCTCACTTTTACTTTTTTATCTGCCATCTTTCTTCACTTACTCGCCGAAGAAAATTCCTTCCACCACATTCTGGAAGAGTTCTCCGTTTGTCCCTTTTGGTGCATAATATTTGCCATCTTTATAGATTGTGTCTTTATCTGCACCGACAACAACTTCGGTTCCATCTTTCATCTGATAGGTTATCACTGCCTTCGGCATGGTCTGATCGCATTCTCCGACCCAACGTTTCAATCCTCCGGCCAGATCCACTGCGATCTGCATATCTTCCGGCGTTACCTTCACTGTTTTTCCATCAAAGCTTACCGTCGCTGTGTTTACCTCGCTAAGCTTGGGTGTTCCTGTCAGCGGGATTCCAAAAACTACACCGAACAGTACCACAGAAAGCAAAATAAAAAAAACTACGCCCAAAATCAGGTCACGTACAGCATTTTTACGGGCAGCCTGCCCTGGATTTTCTATCATGTTTGTCCTCCATTAAATCGTATTCTTTTTTATTATACACTGTTTTGTTTACTTCGAGAAGTCGAAAGAAAGCACAAAGAGATTGTCAAAAATCAAGCAATCTGCTTTGTGCTATGTTGTGAGATTTACTATTTATTTTCAGTAATATCTTCTAAGGTGCCAAAATACCAACCCAGCAATCCGTTCTTTTTCACCAAAGCTCCCCTGCTGGTTCTTGCTACGACGCTGACTTCATCCCCGGCGTCTATTTCCAGCTGATAGTCTGTGGTTTCATCGGTGTACGTTTTTCTTCTCCACTCGACCAGCATGGAGTTTGGTATCCACATCTCAGCCCCGCTCTTTTCTGTCCTGCACAGGGAGAGGTCCCCTTCCTGCTTTATTACCTGCACCACATTATCCGGCCAGTGAATACTGTGTGCTTGCTCAGAGGCGCTCTGTGCCTGCACAGCAACCGCTTTGGGCAGATCATCCACACAATCCCATACAAAATCCTCTGAGCCATCCTCCGGGATGATCAGGGCGTTGAGCTGACCGCTGTTCTTAACCACACAGCCTCCGTCGATACTGATTAACTTTCTCTTGCGATCAATCAGCACCGCACAGTCAATCTTTTCCTTATCATAAAGGCAGGTCGGAAAATGTCCTACGATGCACCAGCGGGAAAAAGAGATTTCCCGAGAAAAGAACCAATCGTTCTTTACGCATTTGATTTTTTCCTGCTGCTGCAAATCCTCTGACTCGATTCCCGCATGCACAAAAATGTAGTGCTCACTTTCCAGAATATCCGGCAACTCCCGCAGATAATCCCATTCCGCTTGAAAAGCCGCTTTCAGCTGCTGTTTCATCGCGGTTACATCCATCTGTTCTGAAACTTCGATTCCAAGCTCCATGCACATTTCGTTAAAGATGCTGTTTCGGCTGAGCATATAGCCAAGCAAATCCTCGTTTGCCTGCTTATCCTCCGTCTCCAGCTCATCCCACAGCCAGTCGTTGTTTCCCAGTACCTGATAAACGGTATGTTGCTTTGCAAGCTGCATGACATAGCGCAGTGTTGCCAGCGACTGCGGTCCTTTTTCCAGCACGTCCCCATCAATCACCAGAATATCTTCCTTTGAATAGCCTACCTTTTTCAAAAGATTCTGGAAGTTTTGCAGATGGCCATGGATATCACTAATCACGATGATTCTTTTTCCCTTTGGAAAACTCACCTGTTTTACCGCTGCTTTTTGCATTCTTTTTCCCCCTAACCGAGCAGATCCATCCCGTTTATTATAGCATGAACCGCCCCAAAAAGAAATTATGGGATAAAAAACAGAGTCTCGTGGATTTTCCACAAGACTCTGTGAGAGATGTTGATAATCAACTATTTGTTTGCTTCTTCAACAGAAACAGCACAAGCAACGGTTGCACCTACCATTGGGTTGTTACCCATACCGATCAGACCCATCATTTCAACGTGAGCCGGAACGGAAGAGGAACCTGCAAACTGTGCATCGGAGTGCATTCTGCCCATGGTATCGGTCATACCGTAGGAAGCAGGACCAGCAGCCATGTTATCTGGATGCAGGGTACGACCTGTACCGCCGCCGGATGCAACGGAGAAGTATTTTACGCCGTTTTCAACGCACCATTTTTTGTAGGTACCTGCAACAGGATGCTGGAAACGGGTTGGGTTGGTGGAGTTACCGGTGATGGAAACGTCAACCTTTTCTTTCTGCATAACTGCTACGCCTTCCTGAACGTCGTCACAGCCATAGCATCTTACTTTTGCTTTGTCGCCGTCAGAGAATGCAACTTCACGAACAACGCTCAGTTCGCCGGTGAAGTAGTCATATTTTGTCTCAACATAGGTAAAGCCGTTGATTCTGGAGATGATGTATGCAGCATCTTTGCCCAGACCGTTGAGGATAACATGCAGAGGAGTTTTTCTTGCTTTGTTAGCGGTTCTTGCGATACCGATTGCGCCTTCAGCAGCTGCGAAGGATTCGTGTCCAGCCAGGAAGCAGAAGCAGTTTGTTTCCTCTCTGAGCAGCATTGCGCCCAGATTACCGTGACCAAGACCTACCTTACGGTTTTCTGCAACAGAGCCCGGAACACAGAATGCCTGCAGACCGATACCGATTGCTTCAGCAGCTTCTGCCGCTTTGGTGATGCCTTTTTTCAGTGCGATTGCTACACCCAGAGTGTAAGCCCAAACCGCATTTTCAAAAGCGATTGGCTGTACGCCTTTTACGATCGACTCAACGTCGATGCCCTTCGAGAGACAGAGGTCTCTGGCTTCTTCCAGGGAGGTCATACCGTATTCTTTCAGAGTTGCCTCAATTTTAGGCATTCTTCTTTCCTGTCCTTCAAATTTAGCCATGATAATTTCCCTCCTGTCCCTTATTCTTCACGAGGATCGATGTACTTCGGTGCGTTTTCATAACGACCGTATGTACCGATGTTCTTCTCGTATGCTTCTTTTGGATCCATACCGTGGCGGATTGCTTCGAGCATCTTGCCTACGCGTACAAATTTATAACCGATTGCTTCGTTGTTTTCATCCAGAGCAACCGACAGGATATAGCCTTCAGCCAGTTCCAGATAACGAACACCTTTTGCTCCGGTGGAGAAAATGGTACCAACCTGGGAACGCAGACCTTTTCCAAGGTCTTCAAGGCTTGCGCCAATCGGCAGACCGTCTTCGGAGAAAGCAGTCTGGGTTCTGCCGTATGCCAGCTGTTTGAAGATTTCACGCATTGCAACGTTGATTGCATCACATACAAGGTCGGTGTTGAGCGCTTCCAGAAGAGTCTTTCCCGGGAGAATCTCGCCAGCCATTGCAGCGGAATGGGTCATACCGGAGCAGCCCAGTGTTTCAACCAGAGCCTCCTGGATAATACCATCTTTTACGTTCAGTGTCAGTTTGCAGCAGCCCTGCTGTGGTGCACACCAGCCAATACCATGGGACAGACCGGAGATATCAGAAATCTGATATGCCTTTACCCATCTTCCTTCTTCCGGAATTGGAGCCGGACCATGATGTGGACCTTTGGCGATTGGGCACATCCTCTCTACTTCATGAGAATAATTCATATCGGTAACTCCTTTCAGATTGTGATCAAGCTAATTTTGTTCCTTCTTGAGTCCTCTTCTTCTATTATAAAAGGAATCATCCGATTTAGCAAGGACTTTGTCGTTAAATGATTATCAAATTGGATATTTGCCAAAAAATTAGCGCTTTTTGCAATAAACTTCAATTGCTTTTGCAAAAAATTGTGCTGTTCCCACCTGATATCGATCAATATTTGCAAGAAAACGTTCATCTATGCAATACATCTGATCCAATCCCTGCAAAATCTCGGGAGTACAGATATAATAATTTTTCGTAATATGCTGTCTCCATTCTTCCACCAGCTGTTGTGCTTCTTCACCTGCTGGATCAGTTCCAACCAATGCCGAAATTCGTTTTAACAGCTCCTGCATTTCTCCCAAAACCAGGTTCCACTCCTCTTTGCTTCGACCTTTTGTTCTCTCCTGACTTTCTTTCCATGCATCGGTTTTGCCAAAGCGTTCCTTTGCTTCCTTCTGATACTGTTCAATTGTACTCTTATCAAATGCGCTGAAGTTCATATTTAGTTCTCCTTTCTCATTCCATCCCTGCTCAGTCAGCTGAATTAATCGTTCCAGCCGCTCTTTTTGCAGGATTAAAAGTTTTCTTTGCTCCATCAAGGCCTTCTGATAATCAAAATCAGGCTGATTTAAGATTTTAATAATGTCTTTCAGTGGAAATTTCAGTTCCCGAAAAAACAAAATCTGCTGCAACTTTTGCAGATTTGCCTGTGTATAAAGCCGATAGCCACTTTCACTGACCGCAGCCGGCTTTAAAAGCCCGATTTTATCGTAATATTGCAGTGTGCGCACACTCACCCCGCTCAAATTTGCCGCCTGGCTGATGCTCATTACTTTTTGGGATTGATCTTCCATTGTTTATCCTCCTTTCTGAACTGCTTTCAGTCTACACTATGACGCAGCGTCAGAGTCAAGAGCAAAAAGAAAAAACATCCGATTAAAATTTCTTTCATCGGATGTTCTGAATTCTTTCTATCAAATATTTTGCACATTCCTCTAATCCATCCTGAGGCCTGTTCCATAAAACACCTTGTTGATAACATGCCTTTGCCTGCATAACCTGCCTTGCTGCCCAAGATGGTAGAAGAGGAAGAGCCCAATCCGCTCCTTGTGGTTTTGATAAAACTTTCTGCTCCTCAAATGCCGCCCAAACACGGCAAAGATTCAGCAGTACCGATACCGGATCAAACAAAACATCCTCAGATGCTGTACAAACATCCCTCCAAATACTGTTCAGATAGTCCGTAAAGGGAACTTCACAAAAAACAGCATCCACTTCTTTTCCACAAAGCACAATCCCATTCTTTTTAATTACCATAAAGTGCGCTGCCAAATCATAATCAACACCTTGCATCTTATTACAATATTCTTTTAAATTTTCTTCGTATCCTTTTTGATGCATGGGAGAATAATGTAACTGATAAGGGGTTGGATAAGAGAAAAAGCGACAATCTCTCTGAAGTACAATGCTCATTTCCAACCCTTTTGCTGGAGCCAAATTTCTACTTTTTAAAATTACAGAGATTATCTTTTCCTTTTCTTCTAATCTTAAAGGCTCTTTTACAACCACGATAAAGTCAATATCACTGGCATCCGTTGCACAACCAAACGAAACAGAACCATGAAGATAAATCCCCACTAAGTTATCTTTTAAAATCACCTGAAACTTTTTCGTAATTTCCTGGAGTATCGTTTCCCACTTCATTTTTCATCTTCCTAATTTTGAATATAACAAAAAAGCGACTCGAAAGATCGAGTCGCTCTGTGTTGGCACCGCTCTATTTTCCCGGGCAGTCACCCGCCAAGTATTTTCGACACTGGTGAGCTTAACTTCTGTGTTCGGAATGGGAACAGGTGGATCCTCACCGCCATTAGCACCAACTATTTAGTTAAGGGAATGTTCCCTCAAAATTGAACAATGAAAATTTATTAGCAACACTTGGTCAAGCCCTCGACCGATTAGTACTGCCAAGCTAAATACCTCACGGCACTTACACCTGCAGCCTATCAACCTTGTAGTCTTCAAGGGGTCTTACCCAGTTAACCTGGTGGGATATCTTATCTCAGGAGCGGCTTCATGCTTAGATGCTTTCAGCGTTTATCCGTTCCGCACGTAGCTGCCCAGCTGTGCCACTGGCGTGACAACTGGTGCACCAGAGGTGCGTCCATCCCGGTCCTCTCGTACTAGGGACAGCTTCCTTCAAATATCCTGCGCCCACGACAGATAGGGACCGAACTGTCTCACGACGTTCTGAACCCAGC
>ERZ780150.59-NODE-59-length-114440-cov-10.381492_pt1 | contig 114440 bp, 117 predicted proteins | sample MGYA00511019_ERZ780150 | MGnify/ENA primary metagenome ERZ780150 (study PRJEB29588, sample SAMEA2151633) | human gut metagenome | biome: human gut; feature: human-associated habitat; material: faeces | place: Denmark | collected 2008/2010 ...
CTTTTAACCATTCATAGTCTTTCTTTAATTCTCTGTTACAGTAATTATTACAATCCGTTTTACTAACTGACTTTTTCTCTTTCTCGTATATTTCTTTCCGATATGCCAATGTCTGATTGTAAACAAAACGGCAACAGCCAAATGTTTTTGCAATCTGAATTCTTTGTTCGCTATTAGGATATATCCTGTATTTATATGCTTTTAACACCCACTGTCGCCACCTTCCTACCCTTGATTTTCTATATATTTTCGGGGCATCTCTTCTGAAACATTTCCTACACTGCAGACAAAATATCCGTCCGTCCAAAAAGTATGTTCTTTCAAGAAATGTTTTCGTAGATAATCCGGATATCTTTTCCAAATATGATATGTTGTATAACTCTTCATCAGATTTACTATTTTACTGATAGACATTGTTGGTTCTGTTTCTATCATGTAATGAATATGATCTTTATCTGTCTGCATATATCTGATAATGACTTTATGCTTTTGACATATCTCATAAGAAAACTGCTTTATATCATCTGATATTTGTTTTGACATCAGCAATTTTTTTCTATACCTGCATTCGAAAATAATATGATACTGTAACAAATATTTGTGTCTGTTTTTTGATTTCCACATTCCCATAACGCAAGTATAGCACAAACCTCCGCTTCCGGCTACCTTAACCCACCGTCTAAAGCCAGTGGGATTGCGGTAGCCCTATTTCAATCCGTTTGACAAACAGCAGCTGAAAGAAAAAGATCATTTCATTTCCAGAGATTTCACCGAAATGACCAACCGGCTGAACTATCTGAAAGATATCCGCGGGATTGGCGTTTTTACTGCCCGCCCCGGAATGGGAAAATCGTATGCCCTTCGCTGCTTCGTCGCCAGTTTAAATCCAAGCCTGTTCCATATGGAATATCTGTGTCTCTCCACCATCAGCGTTGCTGACTTTTACAAGCAGCTTTGCTTCATTCTTGGAGTTCCGGAAAAAGGCGGCAAAACCGGGATATTCAAGGCTATCCAGGAACAGATCACCTATCTTTACAAAGAAAAACGCCAGCCGCTTCTCCTCGCCATTGATGAAGCACAGTACCTGAATACCGGAATCCTGAATGACATCAAGATGCTCATGAACTACGGCTACGACTCGGTTAATTACTTTACATTGATCCTGTGCGGAGAATCCCATCTTAATGACACGCTCCGAAAACCAGTTCATGAGGCACTGCGCCAACGGATCACTGTCCATTACAACTATGCCGGACTGTCTGACGACGAAGTCTCCAGATACATCCTGCACAAGCTTCAGCTGGCAGGGGCATCCACAAGCATCATTGATCCTGCAGCCCTGGCCGCTGCGCATAGTTTCACTCAGGGAAATCCCAGACTGATTGACAACCTGATGACCGATGCTCTGACAATCAGTTCCCAGCAGGAACGGAAAGTCATTGATGCGGAAACGATCCGGGCTGCTGTCGAAAACCAGGGACATTATTGATGAAGTTTTCAAAGTTCATTTCAAAGGCTATGACCTTCGGGTCATGGCCTTGTTTCAAAAGCAGCAATGTTGCCTTTCAAACAAGGCTACGACAATGTGCCGCCAAGCCGGGAGAAAAGCGCGGTAAGTCCCGGCACGGCACAATCGGGTAGGCGAATCTGGAGAAAATACCGTGCGGTTTGCGCTTACCACAATGTACCGCCGGACATTACTATCATATCAGTACGATCATTAAAGCTTTCTATGATTTTAGCTATTGATTTTGAAACTCCTTTTTCAACATAGTTCATTGGCTTTTTAACTTCAACAGATTTTGCAAATGCTACAATTTCATATCGAATGCCTTCACCATCAAGTTGATAAAAGAATCTTTGATTGTCTTCGGCGTTTTCATAACGAACCTCAAAATAATCTGTTTTCCACCAAGGTGCTGGAACATAGATATAGCCTTTCGTTCCCGTAACAATCAACTCACCCTCAGATTTTGCAGCTTTTGCTACTTTGATTGAAGCTACTGCATCACCATAGGTAAAATCAATTTTTGTAAAGGCATCCATATTGGCAGCTTCATCCAAAAATTTCGTAGTTATTACTTTTTTCCTGTACTCCGTTCCAAGTATTTGAAAAACGGGCAACAATGCTGCAGGAGCCCAGCCGCACATACTATTCCATTTCTGGGTTAAATCTGTTCCAGCAATTGAAATACCATCTCGCAGACTAGTACAAACAGCATCAACCGATACAACCTTACCAATTTTTCCAGTCTTAGCTAGAAGGACTAACCGTTCGTATGCCGTTGAGTATGCCGTCTTAATAGCATCCATAAGAACCAGCCCATGTTCTTCAGCAATCGAATATAGTTCTTCACAATCCGCTTCTTTTAAAGCAATTGGTGATTCACACAAAACATGCTTTCCCGCCAAAAGAGCTTTTTTTGTATCAATATAATGTTTCTCTGGTTTGGAAACAATATACACGGCATCCACTTTTTCAAGAAGTTCATCATAGTTTTCGGTATAGAACATCCCATCAAACTCAGATTCTTCACTCTTCTGAAATGCACATACACCAATTACATCAACGCCGTTTACATATTTAGACTCTGCTACAAACTTTGTTCTGAAAGCAGCTTTTCCAACAATTCCCATACGAAGTTTACATTGTTTACTCCGTACTTCAGAACTAGAGATTCCCTCCGTTCTCGGAAGATACACCACCTTACAATATTCATTCAGATAATCAAATTTTCCAGCCCAATCAGAACCCACCGTGAAAATATCCACATCGTACCTACGAATATCATCAATTTTCTGACCCTCGTATTCTTCCACGATGATCTTATCCGCAAGTCCTGTGGCACGTACAGCCTCAATACGCTCCATCAAGGACTGCTGTACATTGATTTTTCCACGGGTTTTATCAAAATCATCTGTCGTGACACCCACGATCAGATAATCACCCAATGCTTTTGCGCGCTCCAGCAACCTAATGTGTCCGTAATGAAGTAAATCATAGGTTCCATATGTAATTACTCTAACCATTCGAATCTCTTTCTCTTTACAGAATCACTTATCAAGTTCCAGAAGGGCGACCATAAACTGCTGCATATATTTCTTCTCTCCTATAGAAACACGCAAACAGTCCCCAAATTCTCCAACATTTTCATATGCCTTAATAAGGATTTTCTTCTCATTTTTCATTCGTTCAACAATCGTCTGTGCTTTTGTTTTAGGTTCAATAAACAAGAAATTTCCCGCTTCACCTTTATGATGATATCCACGATCATCAAGTTCACTAATTAAATAACTTCTTCCCTCTTGAAATTTTCTCACAAGGCTTTCGACCATACCCGGTGTTGTCAATATTCTCTCTGCAAATAGCATTGCAAAAGCATTGGTATTATGCGGCGTGCAGAACTTTTGTACATACTTAATATCATCGGGGTGCCCAACAACATAGCCTAATCGACAGCCAGCCATCGAAAATAACTTGGAAAAAGTTCTAGTCACAAAGACATGACGTTCATTCAACGCATACTGAATAAATGTTTTCGGGTAGAAATAATGATACGCTTCATCAATGAGAACTGTAATCTGTTTTTCCTTACATACCTGCATAATAGTTTTGAATTCTTCGTCTGTATAGACATTTCCCATCGGATTATTCGGATTCAGCAAAATCAAAAGCTGTGTATCATCTGTCAACTGTGTAATAATATTTTCAATGCTCATCGTGAGATCCTTATTATAGGGAACCTTGACAAAGTTTCTACCATACATCTCTGAATAAACCTGAAACATAAAATATGAAGGAACCACGCCAACAATTCTTCCGTTTTCGGATGTAAATGCCTGAATAATGTAGCGAATGCCCTCTGCTGAACCGTTCACTAAGCATAAGTGCTGAATATCTGTGCCCAAATATTGTGCAAGCACTTCTGTAAAATGTAGAGTTTCAGGATATTGTGCAATCAATTGTGGTGTCACATCGCCTAACACTCCATTTACGAACTCTTCCGGCAACCCACCAGGGTTTTCGTTTAAGTCCAGTCGAAGATAGCTCTTCCGTTCATTCTGGTCAAAAATTCTAACCAGATTTTCTATCTTTTGGTTTAGATAATACATTGTACTGATCTCCTTTATATGTTACTTTCTATTCCTTATAGACCACACAAAAACTTTCTGACGATTACCCCAAACGTATTTCTGCCATAATAGTTTTAGCGATGGCTTATCTGCCCATTTTCTGTTAATATCTTCAATATCCATTTCACTTTTCAGATCCTGCATAAATTGTTCTCGCTTAGGGTTCATTTCAATATGTTTACGCATTGGACCTTGATACCTTAAAGCATCTTCAAATCTCAACTCATGCCCATACATCGAACCTTCAGCTTTTTTCAATACAGATTTTCCTTTTCAGTATTTGCAATTGCCAGAGAAGAGCCACCATCTTTACCATATAATTCCGGACAATAAATATGTACTCCCCATAGGTCGCCGAGAGATATATCGGCTGTCCGTTCCGTTGTCGTAAAGAGGCATTCATAGCATGAAGGTCGGCTCATAAGATGCTTCAACCAAATATACCAAAATGGGTTAAACCAACGGTCTTTTTCAATTACTTTTTTCTTATTATCATTCATCATAACTGTGGTCCTCATTATCTCGAAATCCCATTTGTGATGTCCGAGAAAAGAGTGGCCCTTATACCTGTAGTCAATACTTTCGATTAAAGCACCGAATTTCTTTTTTAGTGACTGCTCATATTTCCGAATATAAAGGGGACTCGGGACGCCTTCGCAAATAACCTCCACGGTTAATAAGTTATCCTGATTCGTATTACGCAAAAACGCCTTTAATCCAGAAATTTGACATGGCGTTCCAGAAAAAAGCACTTTCTTTCCGGAATTCAAAAAATCTTTAGCCTGCTGATATGATTTACCCATTTTGCTTTGGGAATATTTTGATTTTCTAAACTTAGCCAAATTTTTCTTGTCAGTAATATAACTGTGCCAAACTAAAAGCCCCTTACTTTCTGCACCAAAAATCACATAATTGTCATCGCAAAAAGTATCGACAATAGCTGAAAATGCACCGCCGCTAGTGCTTTCAAAACGTACTTCTTCATCTTTGATATATCCACCAAAAACATACTTGTCCTTGCCATATCGCACTGGCATATTCTCATAAAGACAGACTTGGTGGCACAAACTACATTTTACACACAAGTCTTTATTAAGAATCGGATAACGAAATCCTTCATCGTCCTCTTCCATCTTCAATGCACTTTTAGGGCAAATCTGAACACAAGCTTCACAGCCGTAACACTTTCCCTTATCTTTGTCTATCAAGTATCCCGCCATATCTCACACCACCATTAAAAGCAAGAAGCTCTTTTATTTTAGTATCACACTGTTCTCTAGAGAATACGCATAACGGCTTACTGTATTGAACAGCAAATATCGTTCCATGGAGCGAATTTGTCACAACACATTCTGCATATTTCGTAAGGGACAAAAACTCTTCAACCCCTGCCTCATAGAACATTCGGCGATTAGTTTTTTCAGCATTTTTTGCGCGCAAACTAATTTCAACGATCTTCCAGCCATTTTCTGCTGCAAGCTTCTCTGCATAAGCCTCCATATGAGGATTATATCTACGCGCATAAAGTAACAGATACTTCTCATTTTCCAGCCGTTCGTCCGCTATTTTGTCGTACTCATTACTTGTCAGCAATAATGTTGGATCAATTACCCTTTGAACTGGAACATCTACATGAGAAGCGACATATGGTATCATTTGATTTTCTCTTAAGCCAATCGCATTAAAATTTTTCAGCTTTTCGTTCAACTTTTGATAATCGTCCTGCTCAAAATGTGAATCTCCAAAACTTGCGGCATACGCAACGCTATTCTTTTTCATACAATCATAATTTGCGAAATATCCATCATCGAAGCCTTCAAACTCATCAATGCAAAAGATCGTATCACTTCCACATACGAAGCCTGTAATGTTTTAAATATCCTCAAAACGCATGAATGATTATCCCCTGTCAATTCTTTTTTTACTATTTTTTAAGCTTCTAAAAGTTCTTCCAGATATTGAATCGGGCGCAAACTAACTACAAACCTTTCCTTTCTCATCGACAGCTTATGCCTTGTTATTTGTGCCGGTTTCAAACATCATGCGTAAAAGTAACATTGTGAGCTTAGATGCTCTATATGCTAGAGGCGACGTGGATACGCCTGTAAGAATAAGGATTGCATTTTAAAGTCTCGCAGATATTTGTAATTATTTCCGAATCAACATTCAAAAGAAACTCCGAATCAAACGTTCGTAGATCGTCGATGCTATCAAATTCCAAAATTGCATTTGGGTTTTTCATATGTAAACGGAGCAAAACGATCAGATTTTCCTGCTGCTAGTATAATCGCATTTTTCATTTTACCTTCTCCCTATCAACGCTTTTACTTTGAACATTAAAGTTAAAACTAGATACAGGAGCATGGGGGGGTCTCTTTTCCTTTGGTGGCAATGTCATATAATCATTATAGAGATATTTCAAAAAAGCATCATAGTCCTTTGTTCCGTAAAATTTATGTCCCTCAAAATCATACTCCGCTCTATCCAAAAACCAACTCTTTGGCATTCCATATCGTATTTTTGCTGGATGTGCATTTTTCATATAGAATTTCCCAAATGCCGGAAACAACAAGGTTCTCACTCTGTTTGGTGTACTATTATTGCTTCTGCTCGCCATCTTTTCAACTCTTCCATATACCCACTTGACCGGAATCACCGAGAGAAAGCTATAAATTGCTTTTTTCATGCCTGTCTCATTAACTTTTCCTACACGAGAATACAATATTTTCCTTAAAAAGAAGCACCATAAATCTTGTAGTTCCATTCCGAGCACACTTTTGGGGCAATCATCAAGAACAAAAATATCTACAAAGACGCCGGTTTTTCCTTTCATGTGTTCCTGCCCTGCTCGGACAAATGAAGTTCCGGTCCTACGCAATTTTCCATATTGCCAAAGATATTCTGGATCATTATAGTGATCTTGAAAGTAGCAAACAGAAGCATCCATTTCATCCGCAACTGCCCTGAATTTCTCATACTCTTCCCGAAGCATTGCAATATCTGAATCGTCATCCCATGGAATATAACCTTTGTGCCTAACAGCACCTAATAATGTTCCGCTAGTAATGCAATATTTAATACCATGCTTTCTACAAACACGATCGAACTCAATTAGTAAATCTAATTCTAACAACTGCATTGTTCTAAATTCTTGTGGTGTAAGTTTCTTAACAGCATCCATCATGTTCTCTCCTCTGCCATGTTATCCCCGCTCAAAAAAATAAAATATCCGCTTCACAAATTAATCTCTTTTCAAAGAGGTGGTTATTAATTGATATTCATTTAATGTTTTCAGATACTCCATGAACTTTTCCTTATTTTCAATAGCTGTTGTTGTTGGTCTACCCAGATTTTGTCTTGATCCAATAGCACACTTCACCTCTATTAAACTCAACTTTTTTCGTTTTCTTGCTTTCTTAAGTTCTCTTTCCAAATCATCAAATGTATCAACACAAACTGCATGTGGATAACCACAGGCTTTCGCAACTTTTGTAAAATTAACAGAAGCCGCTATTGGCATGCCTCCAACTGTTTCATGCGCTTCATTGTTAATGATTACATGGATCATATTTACTGACTACAAAAGCTTCTATCCCCATATCTTCGAGAAGTTTTAAAGTAATCTCTCCCTGATAAATATGTTGAGGTTCATCATGTATTCCCGGTTCACCTCTCCAACCTATGATAAATATCATGGGTATAGCATAGACCTTATCATTTAACAACGATGCAACAGGATTAATAATATTTCCTTCTCCTGAACTCTGCATGTATACTACAGGTATCTTACCTGTGGACAGATAGTAACCAGCTGCTAAAGCTGTACAATTTCCTTCATTTGCCGCTATTATATGATGGTTCTCGTTGATTCCATATGTTGCCATCAGGTAATCGCAAAGTGATCCTTTGTTCCATAAAATTTATGCCCTTCAAAATCATATTCTGCACGCTCTAAAAACCAACTTTTAGGCATTCCAAAATGTGCTTTTCCGTGATTATAGTTTTTATGATATTGAAATAATGGACATAATAAAATTGTTACTCTATTTGGGCTGGTGTTGCTACTTTTTTTGACATTTTCCCAACCTGTTTACATACCCATCCAATTCCTCCAGCATATCCAGCTCTAACAGCTGCATCGTCCTGAATTCTTCCGGTGATAATTTTCTTGGCTCTGCCATTTTCAGTTTCCTTTCCAACTTTAATCAAGCCCACAACAGAAAATAAAATCTGCTGTGGGCTCATACACACTATCTATTCTTTTTTAACCACAGCCTTAGTATTTGTCATTATCCTCATAAGAGATAGTGGATGACGGTTCTTTTTCTCCTTTTTCTCCTGTTGTCTTGCCTGGCTGTGCTGTATGTGATACAGGATCCGCAGAACCATCCTTCAATGTGAATTTATCTACCAAATCCTTTAAGATCTGTGCCTGGCTGGAAAGTTCCTCACTGGCTGCAGCGCTTTCTTCTGCAGTTGCAGAATTGCTCTGTACAACGCTGGAGATCTGGCTGATGCCTTCATTTACCTGTTTTACTGAAACTGCCTGTGACTCGCTGGCAGAAGAGATCTCCTCAATGGTCTGTGCTACTCCCTGAACGCCTTCGGTCAGCTGCTGCAATGCCTTGGCCGTGTCATTTGCAATCTTTGTACCACGGTCAACTGCGTGAAGAGAACCTTCAATGAGAGCAGAAGTATTCTTTGAAGCTTCTGCTGATTTTCCTGCAAGATTACGAACCTCGTCTGCTACTACTGCAAATCCTTTTCCTGCTGCTCCTGCACGGGCTGCTTCTACGGCTGCGTTCAAAGCAAGAATATTAGTCTGGAATGCAATATCCTCAATCGTCTTGATGATCTTTCCAATCTCACTGGAGCTGTTGCTGATGTCCGTCATGGCAGAAAGCATCTCCTGCATACGCTGTCTGCTTTCTCCTGCCTGTTCTCTTACATTATCAGCCATGTCGCTGGCTGACTTTGCATTCTCGGCATTCTTTTCAACATTATTGGAAATCTCATTAATGGTAGCTGCCAGTTCTTCCACGGAAGAAGCCTGCTCGGTAGCACCCTGGGATAATGCCTGTGCTCCGGAGGATACCTGATCGGAACCTGCTGCCACCTGATCAGCTGACTGGGTAACACTCGAAAGCGTCGTGCTTAAATTATCTCTCAGAAGAACCATAGAGTTATAAATCGCAACATAGCTTCCTACATAATCCTTTGACATAGAAGAATACACATTAAAGTTTCCGCGGCTCATCTCTGTAAGGATATTTGTCTCATCTGCCACTACCGCTTTCAGGAACGCTGCTACAGACCGCAGATCGTCTGAAAGCCTTCCAAGTTCATCTTCAGACTTGTATCCGATCTCAATATCCATATTACCTTGTCTCATCTTTTTCATAGCTTCCTGCAGCTGTTTTACCGGCTCCACTACGGAACGTATCAGGATCGTTGCCATAATAACGGTAAGGATCAGTGCAACGATAACAATTATGATCCCTACAATAAACAGGACGTTTCTGGTCTGCATGGAAGAATTGTAATCATTACCAACATGGTCTGTCACCTGATCGGTAAACTCATCCAGAATTCCTTCCAGCTTGGACACTTCCGGGTCAAACTCATTGATAAACGTGAGCCTTGCCTGCTCTTTCGCACGGTCAGAACCAGTGGACAGATACTCTATGACCTTGTTTGTGACCTCAGAAGTTGCCTGAAGCTGTGTATGAAACTGGTTTACCACTGTCATATCTCCATTATAATGCTCCATGAACCAGTCTGCGTTCTCCGCAAGGCCGGTTCTATACGAATCAACGTTTGAAAGATATGTTTTTGTGGCGGTGGGGTCATCATTAATCATAGCCTCCACCATATTCTGGATTGTTGCCAGCGTATAGATTTTTACCTTGTCTACATGTACGATCGCTTCGTGGTTATTTTTATAGAACTGGGTATATCTTGTACTGATATTAACCATTCCATAAAAAAGTACACCAACTGTTACAAAAAAACAGATGACCACTGCTCCAAAAGCAATCGTGATTTTTTGCTTCATATTACGGTTCTTCATGTTCCTTCCCTCTCTTTGTTATTTCTTTCGTGGAATATTGTGGAATCTAATCCCTATATTTATTATTCGGCAAGTACCGAAAAATCATAAGGGATGTTTGGTTTTTCATTTTTCTCTTTTCATCCATTTGCAAGCTTGCTTTTTACATAGTCCTTGATCATTTTACCGCTGTGTCTATCATCTGGTACTGGCATCTGGATCCGGTCACAGAGAGAAAGCCATTTGTCCAGCGTAAGGACTTCATTTTCCTCCTCTACATAATACAGATCTGTGGGAAGGATATCCTTATAAATTGCTGCTGACGGAGAATTCCATTCCTGATATTCCTGCTCTGTAAAACGGATATCACAGTTTTTTTCTCCTTCTGTAACTTTCCTAAATCTGCTGCCTAATACGGTCTTTTCTTCTTTCCGTTCCTTTCTCCAAACCACTGTTCCATCCAGACAAAACTTTAAATAGATTCCTGATCCCAGATCATCTGCGATCACTTCATTTTCGGATACTGCATATAGCTGTATTTCGTTGCTGTCAATATATAAAAGCTCCTCTATTTTTCCCTCTTCTCTGGTCTCTTTCAGGATGCATCCTGTTCTGGCATCGAAAAATACCAGAGTATCACCACAAACTGTAGCCGAAGCGATTTCCCTTTCCGGATCTGCAAAACTGCACCAGGATACTTTTCCTGTATCCGTGTTCAGGATCAGCCATCGTTTTTTATAAGTCTGCGGACATAAAATGTTTCTGCCTATAGAAACAGCCCCGCCAAATACCCCCGGAATACCACGTACTTTATTCTTATCCACCATTGTATAGGTTACATGTCCGGAAGTAAGATCTATGCAAAGGATGCTGTTGTACCATGCAGGCATACAATATAGTACATTACCTCTCTGAAAGCCTTTCAGGAATAACGGCTGTTCTATAAAATGCTCTGCATCACGGATCTGTACGGACTCAAACTGATCCTTATCTATATGGTAAATGGCCAGGTTTCTGGCAAAATATGGGACAAGATACAGTCTGTCTTCTACCCGTACAACAGAACGGAACAGATCTCCCTTAAATGCCAATTCTCCCGGAATCTTTCCTATGCAGGAAAGTCTGTCCATTTGTTTATCATAATGAAACAGCAGGTTTACTTTTCCGTGAACAAACCACACTTCTTTTTCATCTTCCCAAAAAGCTCCCGGCCAGCATGGTATCTTACATTCCTTTTCTCTTACCAGGGAATTCTGATATAAAACCGGTTTTCCTGTTTCCCAGAATAACTGGGCTACAGAGCTGTAATCCCCGTAATAGCAGTCGCAGGAAGCAATGGCAAGATCAAGATCGTATCCTTTGTCCAGGATTCCCCAGCCTTCTTCTTCATAAGAAGCCAGAAGTTCTCTATATTTCTGTAAAAGCTGGGGCCGCATCACCTCCAGTGTCTGTTCATACAGTGGATGAGGACGAAGCCATAAAGTAAGATCTTTTCTGTTTCTAAAATAAAGAAAGACTTCTTCAATTTTTTTCATCATATCCGGCTGGTTTAAAACTGCGTCAATAGACAGGCTGTAAAATACGGTCTTTTTCCTGACTCCGTCAGACCTATAAAGACATTTCCTCCATTTCCCAGGAAGAGAACTGTCCTGTCTTTTCGTACTTCGGGCACGTTCAATCTTTGGTGATCCAAAGTTCTGTACCTTCTCTTCCCATTGCTCTGTTGGAACTCCTTTGAGTCCGGAACACAAAATATTGATAAACAGTTCTCTTTCCTGCTCTGTTGCTGTAACAAAGCAGTCTGCATTAATAGTTCCCGGCTCAATGACAAACCCGGTGCTTCCCGCCTGGCGTTTCGCAGATTCTACGTTTCCAGTACTTGCTGTAGTATAATAAGGCAGATATACCAGCTGGTCTGCATATTTCTTCAATCTGCTGCTATAAAAATCAGGGTGGACGCTGGTCAATCTATTGTTCTGGTCATAGGGATTGTGGATAAACACCGCATCCGGTTTTTTATCTTCCAGGCGGAATGTGCGGTAATCTGTGACAGGAACATCTTGTGGATACTGATCTCCCTCGTAGTGTTCTACTGTCAGATTCCCATCCTGGTCTTTATCAAAATAGGGGATCGGTACAACATAGGCATCGCAATCCGGATCTTTATCTGCCGCTTTCCAGACGGTTTCCATAGAATCCCACATAGACACTTTATATGGAAGAAAGACAAAACAGAGACGGTCTGTTTCCATATCATTCTCCATACGTTCATATAAAAGTTTCAATTCTTTCTTTATTTTTTTATACAGCCTTGCAATCTGTTTTTTGCTGTGAAGATTCTGACTCATCTCATAAAGATCTTCACAATATACTTCCAGAAGGGGGACCAGATCTGCTTTTCCCACATTTTCCAGCTCTGTTCCCAACAAAAGTGCTGTTTCCTGAGATTGTGAAAGAGCATCGATCATCACTTCTTCTGTATTCTGGCCGAATCCCATGAACACTTTTTCATTTGCCCGCATTAAGAGGGCCGCTGTCTGCAAAAGCCTTCTTTTTTCTTTTCTTTTGATCGCCATTTTTACGGTTTCCTCCAAAAATGATCAGATATCCTATCTCTGATAATTTTATCGGCGTTTTCTTTTTTTTTATAACTGTTTTATCAACTTACTGTTTCTTTTTTGAAATCCCCTTATCCATTTTCAACCACCGCCGATAAAGTTAAAAGAAATACTATTCTGATTATTATGAAAAAAGGCGGTGTACAATATGAGCAGTGGTATGGACAGCAGTATTCTGGATACATACCTTTATGAAGAAAACAATCTTTTAGACCAGTTAGACGAAATGCTGGTTGCTGATGAGAAAAACGGTGATTTTTCCACCGATGACGTAAATGAGATCTTCCGTATCATGCATACGATCAAAGGCTCTTCTGCAATGATGGAATTTAATTCGATCTCCACGATCGCCCATCATATTGAAGATGTATTTTTTTATATCCGTGATAAAGGAATCGAAACTCTGGATCCTGAACATAAGAAAGAGCTTTTCAACCTGATGTTCCGTTCAGAGGATTATTTAAGAAGCGAAATCGAGAAAGTAGAACAGGGAGTACCTCTTTCTACTGATATTGATGCGTTCTCCAATGAGATCAATTCTTTTTTGAAGAAGATCAGCGGCGCTGCACCTGCACAGCCGGAAGCTTCACAGGCTGCACCTGCAGCTTCTGGTGCTGCAGCTTCTGCACCTGCAGCTCCTGCTTCTCTCCCTGATGATAAGGATGCAGCCTGCTTTTTCCATGTTTTTCTGGAAGAAGGCGTGGGAATGGAGAATCTGCGGGCTTATATGATCGTAAATGCAGTAAAGGAATGTGATGTAAACTTCCGTTTTTACCCCAGTGATATGGAAACAGATCAGGATACTTCCCAGACGATCGCAGAAAATGGTTTTTTCCTTGCTTTTGACTCCAGTGAAGACGCTTCTAAGGCTGAAGGGATTTTAAAAACCCAGAACCACATCCGATCTTATGAGCTTGTAAATGTCTCAAAAGCCGCTCCTCCTGCAAAAGCTGAGGAAAAAAAGGCATCTGTTTCCAAACCCACGGCACCAGCACCTGCATCCACAGATACAGCTGCCGGGAAAGCAGCTCCTATGCTTTCCCATGCCCCGGTCAAGCAGAATCTGATCAGCGTCAACCTGATGAAGCTGGACAGCCTGATGGATATTGTTGGTGAGATCGTGATCACTGAATCCATGGTCACATCTTCCCCTGAATTAAACCTGCTGCCAAGGGACAACAGGGATAATTTTATGAAATCTGCACGTCAGCTGCGTAAACTCACCAATGATCTGCAGGATATTGCCATGTCTTTACGCATGGTCCCGATTTCCGGCGTGTTCCAGAAAATGAACCGTATTGTGCGTGATATGAAGCAGAGCCTGGGAAAAGACGTCCGTCTGACCATTGTAGGTGAAGATACAGAGGTAGATAAGACGATCGTAGACAATATACAGGATCCTATCATGCATATCGTGCGTAACAGCATGGATCATGGGATTGAAGAAACAGCCCAGGAACGTATTGCTGCCGGTAAGGATCCCCAGGGCGAGATCGTACTTTCCGCTTCCCATACCAGCAGTGAGGTTGTTATCTCCGTTAAAGATGACGGATATGGCATGGATCCCCAGAAGATTCTTGAAAAAGCCCGGTCAAAGAACATGCTGACCAAGCCTGATTCTGAATACAGCCAGAAGGAGATCCTGGGGCTGATCATGCTTCCCGGATTTTCCACCAATACAGAGGTAACTGAATATTCCGGTCGTGGTGTTGGAATGGATGTTGTAAAGAAAAATGTAGAATCCTTAGGCGGTATCGTTTCTGTATCCAGTACCTACGGTGAAGGAACTACGATTTCCATGAAGATCCCGCTGACTCTGGCTATTGTAGATGGAATGAAAGTAACGGTAGGTGATTCTATTTTTACTATACCTATCGCCAATATCCGTCAGTCCTTTAAGGTGAAAGCGGATCAGGTGATCAAAGATGAATATGGCAATGAAATGGTAGAACGTGTTGACCACTTTTATCCTATCGTCCGCCTCCATTCCTTCTATCACCTTCCAACTGAGGTTACCCAGATGGAAGACGGTATCCTTTTATGGGTGGAAGCAAATGACCGTTCTTACTGCCTGTTTGTAGATGATCTGATCGGCGAGCAGCAGGTGGTAGTAAAGCCGCTTCCTGCTTTTCTCAGTGAATTTAACCTGAAAGACCACGGCATCACCGGCTGTACCATTATGGGTGATGGCAATATCAGCATCATTCTGGATATCCTCAGCTTATATTCCATAGCTGTAGAGAATGCGTAAACAGGAGGTTTTAAAATGGCTGAAGTAACAGAAACAAATATCCGGACAGATGTACCGGCTGAAAACCAGTCCGTTGAACGCTGTCTTACCTTCGAGTCGGGAGACATGACTCTGTTTTTAAGTATCAATAACGTAACGGAGATCATCAATGACTGTGCGATCACTCATCTTCCACTGGTACCTGATTATATTAAAGGAATCATCAATCTGCGTGGTCAGATCCTTCCGGTAGTAGATATACGGCTCTATATGGGCAAGCCTGCTTTGGAATATAACAGTAAGACCTGCTTTATCGTTTTAAATGTAGACGATCTTCCTGTATGCATCGTTGTGGATTCTGTGCAGCAGGTGATCGATATTGATCTTCAGGATGTACGTCCGATCCCTATCAAACGCAGACAGAAGCTGTTAGATGGTATGATCACACTTGAAAATGGGACTGTGCTTATGTCTTTTGACTGCAAGTCCCTGGTCAGCTCTTAATGTACTCCCGGAATCTTTTTGTACTTGATTTTGCGAGAAGATTTTTTGTCAGCCGCAAAGGCAGGTGCAGGAAAGACTCCGAGAGTACATCCGATTCCCAAGGAGGTCATACAATGCTTACATTAAGTGACGGGGATTTTAACCGTCTTTACACTTATATCCAACAGCACTATGGTATCAATCTGAGCCACAAAAAACAGCTGATCACCAGCCGTCTTACTAATATGCTGCAGCAGAAAGGGTTTCATAGTTTTACAGAATACATAGATGAGATCATCTCAGGTAAAGATCCTGAGATGGTTTCTGTTATGTTAAACAAGCTGACTACCAACTATACCTATTTTATGCGGGAAAAAGAACATTTTGACTTTCTCCAGAAGCAGATTCTTCCTGAGCTTGCAAACAAGCATTCCCGGGACCGTTCTATTGCGATCTGGAGTGCCGGCTGCTCCTCCGGTGAAGAACCTTATAACATTTCTATGTATCTGAAAGAATATTTTTCTGCCCTTCCCGGAAGCTGGGATACCCGTATCCTTGCTACGGACATTTCCCAGCGTGTTCTGGATTCTGCCATGGATCCAAGATATTCCCTTGAAAGCTTAAAAGAGCTTCCGCCTTCCTGGCAGGAACGCTATTTTGTTCCCATGGGAGATAAAACCTATACTGTTTCAGATGCTTTAAGGAAAAATGTGATCTTTCGTTCCTTTAACCTGATGGATCCCATCCATTTCCGCAAAAAGTTTGACCTGATCTTCTGCAGAAACGTGATGATCTATTTTGATCGTCCTACGAAGGCGGCACTGGTAAGGCGCTTTTATGATGCTACCGCTCCGGGAGGCTACTTATTTATCGGACATTCTGAAAGCCTGGATAAGGAAAGCTGCCCGTTTTCCTATATTGAACCGGCTATTTACCGAAAGATCTGATCCCGTAGGTTATCTCATACGTTGTTACAGCTATCTTATTAAGGAGGCATTATGATCATGGATCATAAATTAAAATTAATGGTGGTGGATGATTCACCCTTGTTCCGCACCTGGCTGATCCATTCTCTCTCTGCGGATGACCGTTTCCAGGTTGTAGGATATGCAGTAAATGCCCTTGACGCCCAGGAAAAGATCCCGCTGCTGCAGCCGGATATGCTTACCCTGGATATTGAAATGCCGGGAATGTCCGGCATTGAGTTTTTAAAGCAGCTTCTTCCGGTCCACCCTATCCCGGTGATCCTGGTATCTTCCCTGAACCTGAGGGTTTTTGATGCCCTGGAAGCCGGAGCTGTGGATTTTGTACGGAAACCGGATGAAGCCAATGGACTGTCTAAAGAGATCTTTCTTTCTATGCTCCGTTCCAAACTCATGGTAGCGGCTGCTTCCCACGTACACCTTCCTTCTGCTCCTGCAGACCCTCAGGCAGGTGGTATCCGCAAGGTTTCTTCTTTACCTCCTGCCAGAAATACTTTCCTGCAGAAACCAAAGATTCCTCTGGGTGCTTCCCCTGAAACCGTGATCGCTATCGGGGCATCTACCGGAGGTACAGAAGCCATTCTCGAGGTAGTAAAGAATTTTCCAGAAAACACCCCAGGTGTTGTGATCACCCAGCATATGCCTGCCGGTTTTACAGCTATGTATGCAGAGCGCTTAAACAGGATCTGCAAAATGGAAGTACGGGAGGCGAAAAACGGGGACCGGATCCGCAAAGGTCTCATGCTTTTAGCTCCCGGAGGTCTGCAGATGCGTGTGGTACCTCTTGGAAACTCCTATGCAGTCAGTGTACAGGAAGGAGAAAAGGTAAACGGACACAGACCTTCCGTGGATGTGCTTTTTGACTCAGTTGCATTACATGTGCGGGAACACGCCATCGGCGTTCTTCTCACAGGAATGGGAGCAGATGGAGCTGCCGGTCTTTTGCGCATGCGCAAAAACGGCGCCTATACGATTGGTCAGGACAAAAACAGCTGTGTTGTATACGGCATGCCTATGGAGGCACATAAGATTGGCGCTGTATGCCAGCAGTGTCCTTTAAATACCATTGGTCAGACTGTCCTGGCCCGTGTATCCCTTCGTTAACGGATAAGAAATAAATGGATAAAAATGAAAGATAGAACTTTAAAGAATCAAAAAAAACAGATAAATAAAACCTTGAAACAGTTCCAACTTGCGAAAACGATGATCCAACTTTCCATTACCGGTACAGTTTCGGTGATCACTGCCAGCCTGAGCTTTTATTTTTGCCCAGGCTTTTCTTCCCAGATCATAAAAGACGCACGATCCGGTATTTCCTTTGTACAGACTGCCAGTAGCCAGAAATTTCATGAACTGGAAGACTTTCTTAAAAAGCAGACCCAGCCAGAACCAAAAATCCAAAAACAAACAGAGCTTTCAGAGGATACTTCCGGGACACAGGGGATCCCAGATACATCTTCTGTGACTGCAAATACATCTCCTGTGATCCTTGGAAAAGCAGAAAACCTGCATATGGAGGCTCAGACGGGATCAGATGGCAATTCTTATGATGCTGCCATCCTGGATACCAGTATGGGACCGATGTACTACTATAATCAGGGAGATACCCGCTGGAGCAGTTATCTCTACGGCGGTTCAGATCCCATGCAGCAGTATGGATGTGGTCCTACTGCTGCAGCCATGCTCATCTCCAGCTTCACAAATGGCGGAGAAGCCATTACCCCGGTAACGATCGCAGACTGGTCTTCTGCCAATGGCTATTATGCCCCCCAGAGCGGCTCCTATCACAGTCTGATCCCATCTGTCCTTACTGCATATGGCTTTCAGGTAGAATCTGTAACAGACCACTCGCCCCAAAACGCAGCTTCCCTTCTTTCTTCCGGTCATATCCTGGTCGCCCTTATGGGTAAGGGAAGCCTGACGCAAAACGGTCACTTTGTCCTGATCACAAAGCTCCTTCCTGACGGAAATGTTTCTATCGCAGATCCTAACAGCTTTGCTAACAGCACCTGTGAATGGGAGCTTCCTCTTCTCATGGGAGAGTTGAAAAAAGTCTATGACAGCGGTGCCCCGCTCTGGGCCGTTTCCATGGCTGCATCAAACTCTTCCCTCTCCTGAGGAAGGAGGATTCCCCTGAACATCCGCTCCAGATCCTTTCTGCCCATTGCCATAGCCACCCGCAGAAGGATCACCTTGTCTTTTATATCAGAATAATCATAAATCTTCCCTAAAAACTGGACTACCTCTTCTGCGCTGACATTGCTCTCTGTAAAACAGTTGATCAGAGTCAGCAGCGCATTCATATCTTTGTGGTCAGTATTCAGTACGATCACACAATAGCGGACCGCTTTCTGGTAATCTCCCAGCCTTCTGCAGCCTTCTCCCAGACACTCATACATCTGGATCAGCATGGAGGTGGTAATGATCCCCCTGTTCACTGTTCCATAGGTTTCCAGCTTTGCTATAGCCAGTTCATACATCTGTACCGCTTTTTCATATTGCCCCTTTCTCCAGTACCAGTCCCCCATAACACAGTCAAAATCAGGCTCTTTCGGAAGCTTTTCCACTGCTTCTTTATAAATAGCTTCCACCTCAGCTTCCGGTGCCTTCAGGCACTGGGAGACCCTTAACAGGTTTGTATAGGTATAAGAACTTCGCTGATCATATACCTCCAGTTTTTCCGGCATGGCTGCCACCGCCTTTTTGTATGCATCCCTTGCTTCTTCATTTTTTCCGTCTGAAGAATAGGTATCTCCCAGATATCCAAGATAATCACAGTTTTCAGGCTCCTGCTTCAGGATCTCCAGGATGATGTTCAGATTCCTTTCAAATTTGGACTTATCCCTCTTCTCCTGTTCCTGGTATCCGGTATGAAGGAAAGCCAGCTGCTTTGTGGCATCGGTCAGATGCAGTCCGGATCTTCCTTTTCTGACCAGGTGTTCGTGTATTTTTCCTACATAGCGCAGGTCCGGCCGGTTTACAAAGAATCGGATCATGGTGCCGCCGCTTGTGATATGGTTGTTTTCATCCAGATCTACGATCCCTGTAAGAAGACCATCTACATCGTCTCCAACATATTCCAATATCTCCGGTATCTTCTTTGTATCCTCCGGAGTAAAGCTTTCATCTGCATCAAGAAAGGCGATCCAGTCTCCTTTTGCCTGGTCAATGGCAAAATTTTTGGCAGCAGCAAAATCATTGATCCATGGGAAGAAAAATATCTTTGCCCCCATTTCCCTGGCAATCTCCACAGTACGGTCACTGCTTCCTGTATCTACTACGATCTGTTCATACATGATATCCTTCCCCCAGGAAAGGGCACGGCGGATATTTTTTTCTTCATTTTTCACGATCATACACTGTGATATGGTTTTTTTCATCATCGGTTACCTTCTTTTTAAGTTCTAAAGGACATATCTAAAAAAGAGGATCTGCACAAAGCAGATCCCCTAAAAGATGCAGAATCAATTTCAAGATTACTGCAGCATGCTTAATACACCCTGAGGCATAGCGTTGGACTGGGAAAGCATAGACTGAGCAGCCTGTAAAAGAATGTTGTTCTTTGTATAAGCTGTGATCTCATCTGCCATATCTGTATCACGGATACGGCTTTCCGCTGATGTAATATTTTCAGAAGTAACCTTCAGGTTGTTTACCGTATGCTCCAGACGGTTCTGGGCAGCACCAAGGGTTGCACGGTAAGTAGATACTGTCTCAATTGCAGCATCTACAGATGCCATTGCTTTGAATGCATTAGTTGTGCTATCTACCAAAATACTGTCAACCTTTAAATCTTTAGCTGTCATAGTCTGCTGTGCAACAGTCATTGCGTTGGCTGTAGCTGCAGAAGCACCGATGAAGAAAGTCAGGTTCCCCTTCTTCGCAGGATTTAAAGGTTTCTCACCGTTGAACTCTGTAGTAGTAGCGATACGGGTAATTTCTTTATTCAGTGCATCAATCTCAGCCTTGATGTTGGCTCTTGCAGTTTTGGTATAAGTACCATTTGCTGCCTGGGTAGTCAGAGTCTTCATACGCTGAAGCATGGAGTGAGTCTCTGTCATAGCACCTTCTGCTGTCTGGATCAGACCGATCGCATCGTTTGCATTGTTTACAGCCTGGTTTAAACCATTGATCTGGGAACGCATGGTCTCAGAAATAGCCAGACCTGCTGCGTCATCGCCTGCACGGTTGATCTTGTAACCGGAAGACAGCTTCTCTAAGTTTTTGCTCAGTGCACTCTGGTTGGTACCTAAGTTTCTGTAAGAATTGATCGCTGCAATATTATGCTGAATTACCATAATGAATTCCTCCTTTTATAAAAGAAAATATGGCAGTGGACTCCTTTCCTCTGTCTTCTACTGTCCCAAGGGCCCTTTCTGGAACAGCAGAATTTTCTTTTCATATATATATATCGTCTTATGTTAAAAAAACATAAGCCTGTTTTTCATTATTTCTTTCATTTTTATTTTAAAAGTTCAAGTATGGTCTGAGGGAGATTATTTGCATTTGTAAGCATCATATTAGAGGACTGTAGGACGATGTTACTGCTGGTATATTTCGTGATCTCCTCTGCCATATTGGTATCACGGATCTGGCTTTCTGCCGCCTGCATGTTTTCACTTGTAACGCTTAAATTATTGTGGGTGTGATCCAGATGCATATAAGCAGCTCCAAAGGATGCCCTGACTTTAGAAACAGCCTCTATCGCGTTTTCAATGTATCCCACAGATTTATGTCCCTTTTCTACATCGGAAAAATCTGTCTGATCCAGCTGTAGTTCCCTGCTTCCTATATAATAGCGTTCTACATCCAGAACTTCTCCAGCCTGAGCAGAACCGCCGATCTGGAGCGGGATCGTATCGTCCAGCTCTGGCGGCTGCCAGAGCTGTGTATTTGTATTGGCATCTGCCCTGGAAAACAGGGAGATTTCTCCAAATTTAGTGGTAGAACCAATCCTGTCAATCTCCTCAAGGATCTGGTCTTTTTCCATGTTCAAGGTTTCCCTGTCGGATTGATCGTAAGTTCCATTTGCAGATTTTAAAGCCAGAGTCTTCAGTCTCTGGAGCATGGAATGAACCTCTGTCAAAGCGCCATCTCCTACATTGGTAAGTCCGATGCCGTCATCAATGTTTTTCATCGCCTGATTCAGGCTGTTGATCCTGCTGCGCATACCTTCCGAGATCGCCAGTCCAGCTGCATCATCTCCTGCACGGACGATTCGAAAGCCGGAAGACAGCTTTTCAAGGGACTTTTTCAGCTTTCCTGTTTCGATCCCCTGATTTCTGGCAGCATTTATGGATGCTATGTTATTCTGCACCTGCATGATGTTTCACCTTCCTTTGTATCTTCTATGAATATCATCAAATAACCATTTGTTTTTATTATCGGCAAAATGCCTTATTTTATTGATACCAGGGTCAAAAGGCCGGAATTGCGGGAGTGCAAAGCACGCAGCAATCCGGTATCTGTCTGTCAGATCAGCGTACCCGTATCCTTACCCATATTCATCATCATCTGAAGACGGAGGATCTGCACCATATTAGACCAGTCTTCCCCGGAAAGGTTCTCTCCCTTTCCTGCTGCCAGAAGTGTACCAAGGCTGCCGGCGCCAGACAGACCTGTATTTCCCGCAAAGCTGCCTAAAAGACTGCCTGCTGTCAGACCGCTTCCTGTAAGGCCACTTCCTATAAGGCTGCTCACTGCTGTACTGCCGGATGTTTTCCCATATGTTCCGGTACTCACCGTACGTCCTGCCAGGATCGTATTGTTTCCCGTATAATCCGCCATGATCTTTTTTACATAATTCTGGGTTTCTTTATATGGTGGGATGCCTCCGTATTTGGTCACACTGTTCGGACCTGCGTTATAAGCTGCCAGTGCAAGGCTTACGTCTCCTCCGAACCGGTCCAGATTTTGTTTTAAGTATTTTGCCCCTCCAAGGATATTTTGTCTGGCATTGTAAGGATCGCTTACTCCAAGAGAACGGGCTGTTCCCGGCATCAGCTGCATCACGCCCATAGCCCCTGCTTTGGATACAGCCTTTGGATTAAACCCCGACTCTGCCTTTGCCACCGCCCTGAGAAGTTTAGAAGGGATCTGATATAAAGCAGAAGCTTCTTCGAAAATAGAATCCATATCTTCTTTTATGGCATTCAGCCCATTTTTCAGTATCCCCTGAAATTCCTGGACCGGTGTTGTCTTCTGTGTCTGATCCGCTGCCTGTGCAGCTAACTTTCCCCCATCTCCTGTTATCGGTGCTAAACTCATATTTCTTACTCCTTTCGGCCTGCGCCGTCTGCTCCAAGGTACCAGCCGTCCTGAGAACGGTTTACTGCCATAGATCCATCGTTATTTAGATAATACCAGATATTTTTATCATACAGCCAGCCGGTCTTCATATCCCCATCCGGGTTTAAGTAATACCATTTTCCATTTCCTGTGTTCACCCAGCCGGTCTTCATACTTCCATCAGGGTTTAAGTAATACCACTTTCCGTTTCCTGTGTTCAGCCAGCCGGTCTTCATATCCCCATCCGGGTTTAAGTAATACCATGTTCCGTTTCCTGTGTTCACCCATCCGGTCTTCATATATCCATTTCCGTCGAAATAATACCATTTTCCACCATACTGGAACCAGCCCCTGGTTCGGTTTCCTTCCGCATTAAAGTAGTACCATATACCTCCCACCAGCTTCCAGGTATTGACTGCCAGAGTCCCATCCGGCATAACAAAGTTGTCTCCCTTTAGAGAACCTGCTACGCCTGGACCAGTACCGCATGCTGCATGTTCTTTTTCTTTCTCCTCTTCCGCACTGTCATCTATATCCTGTTCCTGTGATGTAATAAATTCCCCTTCTTTTAAGTATTTTTTCTGTTCTGCCGTAACCGGAACCGCTTTTACCTGATAATAGTAGATCTTGTCCGGATCTGTCATGTACTCCTTTAAGCTGACAGAGTTACCTGTAACTGTCATCCGTTTCACCACTTTATCATTTCCATATAAAGTCAGGGTATAGCCCGGAGCATAGTCTACCTTCTTCCACACTGCCTTTTCTGAGTCATGTGAGCTCCAGCCTGCTAAAGCTGTGTCACCCAGAACAGTGACCGGCGTATAGTTCACTTTTACCTGCATGGTGGTATTATCCAGGGCTTTCGCCGATACAAAATCAGCCCCGGTCACACGGCATTTGGATCGTCCAAGGGACACAGGGAAATACTTTCCCTGTGCAGCATCCACAGTGATCTCCATCCGTACCTTTTTACCAGGTTTCCAGTTTTCATATTCTGTTTTGTAATAAATATCCCCAATGGATACCCCTGATCCGCTGATGGTGATCTGGGGCTGTGGTATTTCCTCCGGATCTCCAAAAGTGGTGTTAAATTTAATACTCATGGTCTCGATGATGCTGCTCTCTGCCCCATAAGCTGTATCCATATGAAAGATTCCCCCTGGCACAGACTGTAAGCTTCCTGTGCTAAGCAGCAGTCCTGTTCCGGCACAAAGGAGTATTTTTCTGATCATTTTCATTTCCATTCCTCACATATCTTTACCTGTACCAGATCCCGTCCTCATTAACATAAAATCCATTGATATACTGGTTTTTTGCCATTTCACCTGAATCCGGCCAAAAATAATACCAATTCCCGTCAACCTGATACCAGCCGGTAGCCATAACTCCGTCAGCATCCAGGAAATAAGTTTTCCCTTCCCGGATCAGCCAGCCGGTAAACATGGTTCCCTGAAGGCTGTTGTCAAGTGTGTTTAGGTAATACCAGGAACCATTCTGTTCCAGCCAGCCGGTATATAAGGAGCCGTCTTCCCTGAAAAAGTAATAATCCGCCCCTATGATCTTCCAGCCTCCATAAGCCATGGTTCCCTGTGTATGCCCATTTTCCGTTAATGGCCAGAAATAATACCACTGTCCATTGATCTTTGCCCATCCGGTTGCCATTTCCCCGGTATCATACAGGTAATACCGGTCATTTGCCATCTTCTGCCAGCCGGTGAGCATCGTGCCATTGACATCAAAATAATACCAGTATCCGTTGACCGACTGCCATGTACCCCGGCATATAGAGCCATCCGGAAATCTGTAATTCCATATATTGCCTTTTTTTACCCAGCCTACTTTATCTGTGGTTCCGCGCTTTGCGGAAGGATTTTTTGATTGCTGTCCTTTACCATCTGATACATACCGGTCTGTAATGGAAAGCTCCCCGGATTCTATCCATTCGCTTTTTCCACCATATTTTTTTTTGGAATCCGTTCCCGGTACTGTGCGTACCTTAAAGGTATACTCTCCTGTTTTTGTCATATATGGATAAAAATTATACTGAGTTGCACTGGTCTGGGAGACGCTGTAAACTTTCGTTTTTCCTCTGTAAAGCTGCACTTCGTAATAACCGGATGTGTTATCCGGCTTTTCCCATTTAGCCTGTCCCAGGCTTTTTTCATTCCACCAGGCATCTTCCGGGGAAGCATAGTCTCCTTTGATCCCTTTTACCCGCAGGGTAACTACCAGTTCATCTCCATCTCGTCTGGCAGACACAAATGTGCCCCCACTGATCTTTACATCCGCTTTTTTATAGCTGGAAACAAAATAATCTTCACTGACATCTTCCGGTTCCAGGGTGACTTTCATCTGAGGCTCTTCAGCAGCTTTCAGTTCATTGGAGCTTTTATCCGTCCATTCGGCCTCGGAAACGCTGTATTTACCTCCACTTGTATCTACTGCCACTTCTCCATCTGAAACCGTGGTCGTTTCCAGTTTTATATCCGGAAGCTTGCTGCCTACTTCCAGCTTGGATGTAACACGGATATTTACTGTTTTAATCTCTTTTGCCGCCGCAAAAGCATCTATCTTTCCCCATTGGAACAGCAAGACTCCCGAAAGAAGGAGCAGAAACATTTCCCGTCCGTGTCTGGATCTTCTGTCAGGTATTTTCGACTTTTTCTTCATTTTCTTTTTCCTCCGGTGATGGCACATATCCTAAAAAGTAAATATAGATCTCTATGATCGCCTGATATAATTCTTCCGGCACAGCCGCTCCCAGCTGTAATCTGCTTAAAAGAGTCGCAAGAGAATCATCCTCATAAACCGGAACCCCTGACTTTCTGGCTGCTTCCGTGATCTTTTCTGCCATATATCCCATTCCGGAAGCAACGATTACCGGGGCAGTGTCCTTTTCCGGCGAATATTGAAGCGCAACTGCCTTTTGCTCTAATAACCGCTCAAACGCTGACATTAATACCATTCTCCTTTTTTCTTATCTTTGGAAAAACATCCAGCAGACGGTAATGAGCTTTCCGTTCCTGCACCTGCATCATTTTCACGCGCATCCCGTTTCTGGTACATATTTCCTGAAGCTTTGCCTGTATCTCTCCGGCTCCGGCAGAAAGATTTTTAGGGACTCCCAGCTCCATGGATATTTTATGATCCTGGAGATCTGCCAGAAGCTGGAAATCTCCCAATCCCCTGATCTCAAAGTCCACCAGAAGGCGTATTTTCCTGCCTCCATCTTTTTCTTCTTCTTTTTTCTCCGCGTCCGGATCGATCCAAAATTCAGATACTGCCTCTTTTCCCTGATATTGAAAAGGAAGGACAAAATGATTCACAGACATATATACGCTTTCGTTTACCAGCATCCCTCGCATCAGCTGATAAAAATCCTGTACATGTTCCAGCCCGGCTTCTCCTTTGGCCCCTCTTTCCACAAGTGAGCCAAAAATATCTCCATAAATATTTCCTTTTTTTCCTTTTGAACCGGTAAGTACAGCATACAGTTCTTCAGGCTCTGTTTCAAAAAAATGTTTAAAATCCCTATTAGCTGCCATTTGTTCAAAAAGGCTTCTGAGAAGGGTGCTGCTTCCGTTTTCATAACGTGCCCCATAAAGGATCAGCTGGATCACGCTGCTTCTTACGTTGCCATAATCATGGGTACGGGAAATATATCTTGAAAGAAAGGGGACCAGCTTCTGAAACAGAACCTGGGAATTTTCCTTCGTTTCCCCATTTTCTGCCTTCCAGTCCAGCTGATCCAGAATTGATGCGTATTCCTGTCTTGCAGAGGTGTAAAGCATTCCTTTTATTTCATCTGTCAGTTCCTGCATCTGTTCTAAAAGATGCTCACCGCTGGAATAATTGTTGAATACCTGAAGGAATTTGAGGGCTGTTTCCTGCAGGCCTCTGTTTCCTTCCTGCTGCAAAAGAGTTCTCAGGTTTTCAAAGAAAGTACCGGAAAATTTAGTCTGTCCCTGCATTTTTAAAAAATCCAGCAGCTGGCCAGAATCTTCAAAACTGGCAGAATCCAGCAGCTGCTGCACCATTTTACCCAGACCTTCATCACCTTTAGCGATAAAGGCTCCATCCCGGAACAGGATCCGGCCCAGGGAATCCTTTATTTCATTTTCCTGCCCCAGCTTCTGAAGAAAGTCAGTATAATTTCCATTATAATTGCGAACGCTGAAGCCACTTTCATTTTCCTGGTCACCAGCGGTACCGCTTTTCTGTCCATCTGCCCGCACTACACGAGATGGGTCAGAAGGATTCTGGATCTGGGAACTGTTCAGGGCGCTTTGCTGCTCCTGGCCTGTATGGACATTTCTATTATCTATATATGTAGAAGGATCTGTTACCTGTAATATATTAGACATGTTTTATCCCTTTTCTTTTTGATTCTATATATTATGATGTTGGGGTCAAAAGATTTTGACCCCTCTGATACCGAATTACCCTGCATGCTTCCATATGTATATTTAATCGGCGTTTTCCCGTTTTTTATAATTATTATTTTTCTTATATTTTCAAGAAAAAAGGCGATAATTTACATAGATATAGATTCAGTAAGCATGTGAAAATCACAGGATACTTTTGTGGTCCTGCCGTTTTATTTTAAGGTGAGGAGTAATTGTATGAAAATTCAAAATTTTATCCAGGAGCAAATACACATGGAACATGTATCAATGAGACAAAGCAATATTGCTTTGTCTGATAATATTTCTGCAAAACCGGCTGATCTTGACCGAGCCAGTTTTGAATACACCGAAGGTATTTCGGCTGATGAAACACTTTTCGCACGCTCTCTGGCTCACAGCATTACAGAAGATGTCTGCCGCGAGAAAGGCGTTTCCGTTGAAAAGGTTGCCCAACTGAAAAAACAGGTTGAGGAAGGAACCTACGAACCGGATCCCATGGCCATTGCAAGGGCCATGTATAATCTATGAGGGCGCCTGAAAGCCTGATCCCGGTATTAGAACAGCTGTGTACTGTATTAGAACAGCTATGCCGGGTTGAGGCTGATAAACTAACCGTTGTTTCAGCTGATCATCCTGACCAGCTGGAATCTCTTTTAAATGATGAAAACATGCTTTTACTGCAGCTGCGCGGACTAGATAAAAAACGAAGTGATCTTCTTCGCAGGTCGGGTCTTGATGGTCTTACTTTCCGCCAGATTTTGATGCAGGAGGACAGCGAGGAGGCTGTGGCACTTCTCTCTCCGATCTTGGAACGGTTATCCAGCCAGGCAGAAAAGCTGAAAAAAGTAAAAGGTGGCACAGACCGTCTGATCCGGATCCGCATGAAGCAGTTAGAACAGCGCCTTGCCGGTGCGAAGCAGAGCGATCCTCATGTTTATGACAAATATGTCTGATAAAACTGTGGGGACTGCAGGATATTTATATTTTGGAGGTAATAATACTTTATGGTAAGAGCAACTTTTTCCGGTTTTAATACCGCTCTGTCCGCTCTCCAGGCCAACCAGAAACGTCTGGATATTACAGGACAGAATTTGTCAAATATGAATACTGCCGGATATACCAGGCAGCAGTTAGAGGCATCCAGCCTTAATTATACGAATCCTGTTTCCCATTATTCTAATGGGAATGAAACTGCAGTAGGCTTTGGGGTAAGCATGGACCGGGTCTCACAGATCAGAGATCCTTATCTGGATATCCAATACCGCAGCCAGTCTGCTGACTGCAGCTATACCAATCGTTTACAGACTGCCCTTAATTCCCTGTCAAAGGTACTGGACGAAACAACCATTTCCGGCATCCGTCAGGCATTTGATGATATCCAGTCTACCCTTACAAGCATGCAGGATCCTGCAAAGGTATCCGATCCCATCTATGAAAGTGAGCTGCGAACTAAAATGCAGTCTGTATGTAATCTTTTTAACCAGGCATCCAGACAGATCACACAGGCCGAACAGAATGAATTTCAAAGGCTCACAGGGGAAGGCAGCAGTGAACAGGGCGATGTGCAGAAGATCAATGACATCCTCCGCCAGATCGGCGACCTGAACGTGCAGATCAAACGTAACCAGGTTGCCGGTCATCCTTCCCTGGAACTCCAGGATGAACGAAATCTTCTTCTGGATGAGCTTTCCGGTTATATTCCTGTTGAAACAAGATATTACAAGGATGATGCCCATTCCGGGAATAACGCCTATGACTATGATGCAAATGGTGCTGTGATCGGCAAGAAGGATTGGCCTGATGACCTGGAAGTGAGCATGAATTATATTGATGCCCAGGGAAAGAGCCAGAAGCTGATCCTAGTAAATGGATCTGACCTTGGTGCTGACGGTCTCACAAAAAACTACGGTCAGTTAAGTATGTTAAAAGGCGATCACCAGACAGCTGCTTCTGTTTCTGATCCTGCAAACATTTCCATCAAGTTTGAAAAAGCCCCCAGCTATCAAGGGAATGGACAGGCAGCTGCAGATGTATACGCAGAGTTAAAAGGGATCCATTTTGAAGGCGGCTCTCTTCAGGCAAGCCTGGATATGCTCCAGAAAACAGGTACCGGCAATGTGATAAATGGATCTACTGCTGTGGATGATGTCCGTGGATACCAGTATTACTCAGGAAAACTGGATCAGTTAGCTTCCACTTTCGCAAAATCCATGAATGACATCAACAATGGCAAAAAACACACGGATAAGAATCTTTTATCTAATTCCACCGATGACTCAACAACTGGTATAACAGCCGGAAATATCGGTATCAGCAAAGGCTGGACCAGTGGAACGATCCATATTTCTACAGACGGCACCAACCGCACAGATACAATCCTTGATATGATCGCAGCTATGAAGGATACCAAGAAATTGAACGGGAAAACATTTGCTGATTATATGAATAACCTTTCCACCCAGCTGGCATCTGATTCCAGCTCCAACCAGACTGCATTAAAGACGGGCACAACTGTTTTAAACAGTATCCAGGACTCCAGAGACTCTCTTTCCGGTGTCAGCCTGGATGAAGAAGCAACCAATATGATGGCCTACGTTTCAGCCTATAATGCTGCTTCCCGTCTGATGACTGCCCTTGATGAAGTGTTGAATACCCTGATCAGTAATACTGGTGCATAAATATAAGGAGGATTAATAAATTATGAGAGTTGTACGTTCATCTGTTTACCGCAGGTATACTTCTTCTTTAAATGATCTTCAAAGCAATCTGAACAAAAGCATGAACAAGGTTTCTACCGGCGCTGCTTATGAAACAGCTGCTGATAATCCTCTTGCTTATTATCAGGGAAAGAAAATGGATCATTTATATCAGGATGCAAAGAGTAAAAGTTCTATTTTAGGTGATATTAAAAACCGTCTGTACCAGCAGGAGCAGGGCGCAAGGGATATCCAGAAAACTTTAAGCAACAGTAAGACTTCCATGCAGTATGTGCTGGATTCCTCCCATAACAGCTCAAAAACTTCTGTCCAGACAAAAAGAGATGCTCTTCTTCAGGATGTGCAGAGCATGGTCAGCAATCTGAACAGCCAGTATCAGGATTTCTATGTTTATGGAGGAAATGATATTACAACAGCTCCGTTTTCTTTAAGCGGAGATGGAAAAACCCTTACTTATACCCATAAGTATTCAGACGGTACCACAAAGACGGTCAATATGACCATGGCTTATGATAAAAATAACAATACTTACAGTTATCATTTAAGCGATGATGACCTGAACAACCTTGTGACAGCTATGAGAGAACAAGGCCGGGTAGATATCGGTTATGGCGATATTTCCAACCGCCAGTCTCTTTTAGATACCTATACCGGAGGACTGAATATGCTTACGGGGCTTACTTCAGATTCCTTAAATGCCATGTCTGATGCGGATGCAAAGGATGCGGTCAAAGCTGCCCTGGAAACAACTCCTGTGGCACTTCTGAGCCGTTCGGTTATGGCCTGTGATAATTATATCAATGATACTACGACCGTTGATCAATTTACAGATACTATGGGCAGTGTACTTAAAGATGCAGCTAATACAGAGCATACCATCAGCACCATTTACAGCGACCTTGGCAATAAATATTCCCTGGTAGAAACTACAAAAACCCGTCTTGATACTTTAAGCGACAACCTGACAGAGGAATACAAAGACATTCTCGGAGCTGATCCTTATGAGGCCATTACAGAAATGTTCTCTTACCAGTACTCCTATTCTGCTGCTTTAAAAATGGGGTCAAACCTGATGCAGTCATCTCTTTTTGATTTTATAAAATGATATCGGTACATTGTTTACAAAAAACAAGCAAAAAATAATTTTCTATTTTCAGGTCAGAAGAAGGTGAAAATGTATGAAACCTGTGATTGAAGCAAATTTTAAACCTTTTGAATCTGTCCGTTTCCGTCAAAATGCCAGTCTGGTTTCAAAGGACCAGCTGGCAGCAAGACAGCATCAGGCGATTTCCCAATACCGCCTGAAAGTACGTCAGGCTCAAAATTACGGGATCAGTTCTCCGGAAAGCATGACCTGTATCCAGGATATCAGACAAGCTTTTAATCTCCGGGATACTGTCCAAAGAGTACATGGCACAGCAAACGTCTCTGGATCAGGAAACAGCTTTTGTGATCCATTTTCTGGCAGCCCTGACAATAATGGGCTGTATACCCTTCAGAGAGGTGAATTTGAATTTCGTGTGGCATCTGGCAATCTGGAATACGTACCAGCCCTGGAAATGACCATCATAACCTCTTATCCAAAAGTAGAGTTTGTGTATACCGGCACCCCCAATTATGTTCCACCAAAAAAAGAGCCGGATTCCCCTGCTCTTAATGTTACCATATAAAAACTGACCCCCGGAGGCTTATGCAATCATGAAGATTGATACAAAATATTACGGCGAAATTGATTATACAAAAGATGAACTGGTTGTATTTCCAGATGGTTTATTTGGTTTTTCCCAGTACCATGACTATCTTCCCCTCTCTATGGAGGAAGATGACAGTTCCCTGCTGATATTGCAGTCTGTAGACGAACCTTATGTAGCCTTTTTTCTCATCGATGCAGCAGCACTCTTTCCTTCTTATTCACCGGTTCTTCTACCGGAAGAATTATCCTTTCTGGAAGTAAATTCCAGTGATGAATTGTCCTATTATGTCATATGTGCTGTAAAGAAGGATTATCTGGATGGAACCGTCAACTTGAAATGTCCTCTTGCCATTAATCCGGATACCCGCAAAGGAATCCAGGTGATCTTATCCAACGCTGACTATGATTACCGCCATACCTTACGTTCTCTTCTTGGTAAAGAGATAAAGGAACAGGACACTAAAAAAGGAGATAAATAGCCATGCTGATACTGAAACGTAAAAAAAATGACAGTATCCTGATCGGGAATGACATACGCATCACTGTACTTGACTGCGACAATGGATCTGTCAGCCTGGCTATAAATGCCCCGAAGCATATTTCTATTTTGCGGGAAGAATTGACAGAAGCAGAACGCAGCAACCTGGATGCCTTATTATCTGATACAGATTCACTGCGCTCTATTGAAAAAGGACTGAATTCTTATATGAAGAAATAGACCATAAGCTTAATGACCCGCAAACGGGTGAATACTGATAAAATGACTCTTATCTGCTATACAAAATATCATATAGCTCTTTCAGCTGCCGGCGTACGAGAGAAAAAAACTCTCTCAGACGCCGGTAAAATAATGCTCTTTTTTCCATGCGGTTTTCCCGCTCTTCTTCTTTTAATATGTCTGATCTAAGATCCAGCGCCTGTTCATCTGTTTCCGGCCCAAATTTCCCTGTCATGCCGTAGAATACATTTTTCTCCAGTATATCAAATACCTGGAGTTCTTCTTCCTCTGTCTCCATGCTGGCACATTCTTCCCGTGTTCCAAACCACATATAGCTTAAATGCAGAAGCTTCTGCGCCAGTATATTTACTTTAAATTCCTTTAGCCGGTTCTCAAGCTCCTGAAACTGGTCTTCTTCTGCTGCTTTTCTGTAAAATACATATAAGTCTGTCAGATGGCGTATCTGCAGATGTCCTGTTACATATAGGTAAGCAGACTGGATCATCAGATAGACTAGCTGGTCTATGGCATTCCATTCATAAATGTAGTTACCATTTTCTTTCAGGAAAACACGCTGGAGCAGCTTTTCCATCCCCCTCTGGTATACCTGGGTTTTAAAAGGAAAGGTATGATAGATCTCCACAGAAAAGCGACCTGGTATACGCATCTTTTCACCCACTCCCGGATAGAGCGTATCCGTTTCGTAGCCTATATTGACCAGATAGCCTTTTGCAAAAAGATAATCTTCCGGGTCAAGAAAAAAAAGCTTCAGAGAGCTTTCCCCTGCCATTTCCTCCCTTGGATACAGCTGTCTGCGGCTGCTGGAGGAAAGGACGAGTACCGGGATTTTTTTTAATTCCAGAAGGACCAGTATCTCCCGTTCTCCTTCTGTGCAGCTTTCGTTGAATTTCAGAATATCGCTGTAGCGCTCATAAAAGCGTGTTTTCCACCGTTCCGGCATTTTTTCATTATTTCCAAGGATTGCAAGATAGATCAGGTTTGAAATTTTGTTATAATCTGCAACCCGGAACAGCCTTTCCCAGTCCAGATTTCCATGAAGCGGCTTTAAATCATCCTGGCGCATAACAGATGCAGCCATATTTACCAGTATGCGGCCTTCATAAAAGTTTTGATTTTCCATTTAACTTCACCTGTTTTTTGATATTCTTCTGTTAAGTCCCCCATCGATCCTGCGTATCTTATCTAAAAGCTTTTCTGTGCGGCAACGCAGATCCTCAATACGCTTCTCCAGCATTTTTTCCTGCTCTGTCTTTCCTTTAAAACAGCTTTTTACATTCTTTAATGGACCTTTAGCCAGATCTCGTAGATACCGGGCCCGAAGGCTGTTTCCCGCAGTCTGCAGGATGATCTGTTCTTCACAGTCTGCATGGCGCTGCAGCTGTTCTCCCCTCATATCTAAAAGAAGAGAAGCGGAGACTGTGTCGCCGCGCTCCACTGCCTCCGCCAGTTCTTCCGTCAGACTACAAACTTCTCTTAATATATTATATCTCCTTTGAAGATATATCAAAATTGTTTCCAAGTCTGCGCTCATATATTCTCCTTTAACCGAAAACACTTCGTTCTCTCACAATATGCTGATCACCGGAAATCTTTCCTGCCTGGTTAAATGCATCTCTTAATTCAGAAAGTATGTGGCTGATCCTTGGAATCTCTTCTGCCCTGCGTTCCCTTCCTGCTTTAACACGGCTGATATCATAGATCAGGTACTCATAGATACGTTTCAGATCCTTGCTGATGGGATACTGCATATCCAGTATCTGTATTAAATACCGGACGATCCGTCCTGTTCTTTCGAGACATTCTTCAAAAGTCTCATATTTTTTATCCTCAAGTGCGATTTGTGCCATTTTCAGACGCTTCACTGCTTCATCATACAATAAAAGTAACAACTCCAGATTGCTCATAGAATAGATCGTACTTTCCTTGTACTGCTTAAACTTTTCATACATGCTTTCTTACCCCCATCAGCCACCTAACTGTGACAGGTAGCTGGACTGTGAATTCATCTGATTGATCAGCCTTTCCATCTGCGTAAACTGGCTGATATAACGGTCCTGCTCAGTTGACAGCTGGGACTGCAGGTTTGTGATGGTTTCCTGCATATCCTTTAATTCTTTATAAATACTGTTGTTAGTCAGGGTCAGGCTTAGTTTTTCAGATCCTGCCTCTTCAATAAGCACACCATAGGAATTTCCATTCTTGCTTGCATATCTGGTGGCATAAGTAGAAAGAGTACTGTCTATGGTGTTTACAATACCATGCGTGCCTGTGAACAGGTCTGATACCTTTTCCGGATCACTGTCCATGGCAGTTTTAAACTTTTCTTCATCAAATACGATCTTTCCACCTGCTGTGTAATCATCTGAGAAGGAAATTCCGATCTTTTCAAGATCGTCATAAGAAACACCGTTCATCATCATTGAAGAGAAAATGCCCTGGGTAGCATTGTCCAGATCTTTTAAAGCGCTGCTGTTGTACAGAATACCCTCTTTTGCCTTATCCTCCCAGTTTTTAATGGAATTTTCATTCATTTCATTTTTCTGGTCATCTGTCAGAGGCTTATAATTACTGTCCGGCTTGGTTGTTGCCTGGGTGCGGACCTCATCGATCATGGCATTATAAGCTTCAATGAATTTCTTTACAGTCTCTGTCACCTTTTCTGTATCTGCTGAAGCAGTAAAGCTGACACCGCCTTCTGCTGTTGCAGAGCCTGTATTAAATGTATTCGTGGCTCTAATATCCAGACCGTCAATGGAGAAGGTATTGCTGCTGCTGGTAATGGTGGTCTGTACCCCATTATAGAGAATACTCATCTCACCATCTGTGCCATCTTGGCTTACCCCGCCGAAAATGAGATTTGCTGCATCAGTAGTATCTTTTGGATCTGCACCAAGGGTGATCTTACGGCCCTCACCTTTTTCATTGGAAGAAAGAACAAATTTATTTTCACTGCCCAGATAGGTGGCAGTTACTCCCGCATCTTTATTATTATTGATCGCAGTAAGCAGTCCGTCTACTGTGGTATCTGCAGTAATATTATCTATTTTTGCACCATTGACTGTAAAGTTTTTTAATGCGTCGTTTAATTTCTCTTTTGTATCATATTTTCCCAGTCCCAGTTTGACCCTGTTCTCCCACAGGCTGCTTCCTGTACTGATCTTGTTTGACTGGGTAGATGTGATACCCAGAGCATTCTGGAGTTCCTTTGAGTCTGCGGATATCTGTAATGTCTGTTTGTTGTCTTTTGCAGTAAACGTCAGGCTGCCATTTTGACCCTCACCTACAGTAACCTTTCCTGAACCGAAGGCTTTATCCAGCTTATTCTGTAAGCTATCCTTAAAAGCTTTAAAATCTTTTATCTCTTCCTTATCGCCGATCAGTTCAATATTCTTTGTCTGTCCGCCATAAGAAACAGAAATTGATTTTCCCTTAAGATAGCCGGAAAGGGGCTGCTTTGTTATAGCTGCAGCCTCGAATGAAGATTTATTTGAAGATGCGTTAAATTCATCAAGTGAAATGCCGTTATCTATATCATCCTGATTCATCTTGCCGGAATTAAAGCCAAGACTCTTTAAAGCAGATGATGTTTCCCTGATCACACAGCTTTTTCCTTTATCGGTAATACTGTCTGTCTGACTGATCTGGATCTGATCACCATTCAGTGTAAATTTAATGCCGCTCTTTCCATCTTTTCCGAGAAATCCCTGGGAATCAAGGGCTTCATTCAGCTGTTCTACTATCTTGTCAGAACTAGCCGTATAATCAATGGTAACTGTCTCTGTTTTTCCATTGTCCAGCTTTTTTTCATAACTGGTGGGGAACGTAAAGGTTGCTTCCGTTGTAAACTGCTTATCTGTAATACTGTAGGTTCCAAATGTCAGCTTCGTTCCGGAAAGATTGGAGGTCTTTATTTCTTTATTGCTAAAATCAGACGCGCTGATGCCGCCTAAGGTAATAGCTGAATCTGTTTTCTTTTCGCCGGAGATCAATGTGGCAGATGTTGCTAATTTGTTTACTCCCAGAACTGATACTCTGGATGCAGTGTCTGCGTCTCCTGTCGCTGATATATATTTTGTATAGTCAGGATCTCCCTGTACACTGACCTGGTTTTTTGCAAAGAAATCACTGTTTTTTAAGCTCTTTGTTGCTGAATAGCTAAGGTAATTGTCCTGAAGATCTATGATCTTATTGCTGATAGAACGATATGCATCCCGCTTCCATTCCAGTTTGGTCATAGCCTGTTTCTTGGATGTGATCTTGGATGTTGTTCTTGCTGTCATCTGTTCGATCAGTGCATCCCTGTCAATACCGGAAGCTAAACCACCAAATCCTCTTAAAGCTGTATTTCCAAGACTGCTGCTTGTTCTTGATACACTTGACATATCTGCTGCTCCTTTCAGTCATGTGATGTCGCGGAGTACATAAAATGCGCCGCTTCTGTATACTTTATCCCTGTGATCCTATAGATTCTATATACATATTTCGGCGCAGCATGAAAATTTATAAGATATGGCGTGGATGTTCTTTTACTTCCATACAGGCTCTCATGGACTGACTTAAAACAGCCACACGGAATTTATTGCGGTAAAAGGTTAACAGCATCGGGACTGTCGTATTATCTGCTACAATATATTTGGGCGGCAGCCTGGTAAGCATCAGCGCCTTCACATCTGCCTGACAGCGGCTGCAGGTACAGGTATCATTGCTTTTCAGTGCGTCAAGGATCAGTTCCGGAGTAAGGATCTCCTCCATGATATTTACGACCCGGTAACTTGGACCATCTTCCTGCTTCTGCTCTTCCTGTTGTTCCGGTTCTTTCTGTACAGGTGTCCCTGCGTTTGTTTTGGGCTGCTCTATCTGTTCTTCTGTCTGTTCTTCTGTCTGTTCTTCTGACTGTTCTTCCGACTGTTCTTCTGTCTGTTCTTCCGACTGTTCTTCCTGCTCCCCGGGCTGTTCTGCCTGCTCTTCTGTCTGTTCTTTTTCCAGCTCCTGGATCAGATTCTTCTGGATCTCTTCTGCCAGCTTTCCTTCTTCTCTTGGATCAACTACAGTCACATTAGCGGAAGGCACTCTTACCGGTTCTTCAGCAGCTGATCCTTCCTGCTGTGTTTCACCGGAAGCTGAAGAAGGCGGCTGTGTTTCGCCAGAAGACGCAACTGGCGGCTGTGAACCTGTGATAAGGTTCAGCACATGTGAGGTTTTATTTGTTTTTTTTGCCATATTATTTCTCCCTGAAACCTATGATCTTTTCTACCTCATCTAAAAACTTTCCATAATCCTTTACAGCTGATGCTCTCGGACTGTACTCAAAAATACTTTCTCCATGGGCCGGTGCTTCCGCAATCGCCACTCCGGACCTTATTTTTGTGTCAAATACCCGGGTTTCCAGCTGCGCGGCCAGCTGCCCGGCCATTTCCAATACATCCCTGCAAAGACATGTTCTTGGATTAAAGCGGTTTAGCAGGATACCCATGATCTTAAGGCCGGGATTGATCTGTATGCGGACAGATTCTACTGTTTCCTTTAACTGTGACAGTCCAACCAGACTGAGGATATCCGATGCCATTGGTATAATAAGATAATCAGAAACTGCATATGCGTTAACTGTGAGAAGATTTAAGGCAGGGGGTGTATCGATCACAATATAGTCATAAAAATCCATTACCGGCTTTAAAACATTTTTTAAAATAGATTCTTTTTCTTCTCCCGGATTATACTCCAGACCACTGCTGCTTAAGGTAATATCAGAAGGAAGGATATCGATCCCTTCTGTGCGGCTGATAGCCTTTTGTATGGATATATCTCCTTTTAATACATCCAGTATAGTAGATCCTCCTTCGGTATCCAGACCAAGGCAGAATCCAAGATTTCCCTGGGGATCCAGGTCTATACACAGAACCTTTTTACCTGCCATCGAAAATCCTGCAGCCAGCGCTGCTGATGTTGTGGTCTTTCCCACACCGCCTTTTTGATTTGAAACCGTAATGACCATTTATGTATCTCCTTTTATCCTCTTTTCTGCATACAATGACACAGGTGCCAGCCGTTTTTCTGGCACCATGATATCAGAAAAATACACTGTATTATTCGCCAAGGCGTTCCATGGATTCCTCTACCTGTTTTACCAGCTCCTGGATTTCCTGATATACAGCGGCTGACTCATTTGCCATACGGCCGATCTCATCTGCCACAACACCAAAGCCTACACCTGCTTTTCCGGCACGGCCTGCTTCAATGGCCGCATTCAGGGAAAGCATTTTTTCCATCGTAGCCGTCTGCTCCAGTCCCTTTGCCTTATACTTGATCTGTCCTACTGCATCCCGTACTTTCTTTTCCTCTTTTGCAAATGCTTCTACGCTGTCTGCATTGCTCTTCCGGTAATAAAGGGCATTAGCCCACAGATTCAGCATCTCAGCTAAAAGCTGCCCACCGGCACTTACTACTTCCTGGCTTGGGGCTGAATCATCCGGGTAATCTCCAAGGACGATACCGCCGATCACTGTACCTGCACGGAATCCTCCTACTGTAAGATCCTGGGTAAACTCTCGCAGCTCATTATGTTTTCCATTGGTATACCTGCTGTAAAAGCTGGTAAAGGAGTTTCCTCTCGTAATGTATTTTCCTTTCATATCCACTACTGCTGCTGTCATGCCTGTGACCGTTAAAAACAGATCCTGGATCCGCTGAAGTTCTTTTATATCCAGGATCTGACGGATATCCAGATTTTCTGTACTTTCATCTTTTGTAACGGTATCCATATAGGAAGTTTTCCCTGATACAGCTGATCCTGTTGCCACTTTAGAAGCTGTAACTTCATTTTTGGCTCCATTCTGGATCCACTGGGCCAGCTTGCGGTCTGTTTCCCGGATATGCTTAACCAGCACGCTTACCATATAGTTGATCTCGCCCAGGGAATTGATCGTCGGACCTTCCTGCTCCAGTTTTATAATGGCATCCCCCAGTTTCTGTTTATACCATTCATGAAATTTATGATGTTCTGTATATTCCGGATATTTTGACTGCTTCTGGAGATCCTCCTCATCTGAAAAGTGTTTCGTTACATATTCAACAAGAAATTCTCCCAGACTTGAGAGATTTTCTCTTCCCTTTCCTTTTGAGCATGCATCCAGAAGGGTATTGACTTCGTCAAAAATCTTCCTGTGCTCACTGTCGATCAGTTCATTTCCTGTTACAAGATCCTGTGTTAATACATATTTTTCCATCCTTAGAGTCCTCCTTACTGCTGACTGTACTGTTTTTTAAAACGGGCAAGCAGTTCATCCATTACTGTGATCAGATGCCCGATCTCCGGCTTGGAAAGCTGTTCGTCTGCACCTAATTCTTTCCCCTTCTGCCTCATCTGCTCATTGATCAGGGAAGAGAAGATGATAACCGGGATCTTCTTTAAATGTTCGTCATCCTTGATCAGCTTTGTAAGCCTATGGCCATCCATTTCCGGCATTTCGATATCTGTAATGACCAGATTGACCTTATCATACAGATCAGAATCATTATGTATTTGTGAAAGGTAATCCCATGCCTCCTGGCCATTGGAAAAATTCTTTACATTGGTAAATCCGGCCCTTTCCAGAGAATCATCGATCATTTTACTTAAAAGAATGGAATCTTCCGCGATCACAATAGGACTGTTGCAGATAGGGCGGTCTCCCATCTTATCTACATCTGTCACCTGTATAGTTGTTTCCGGTGCGATCTCTGCCACGATCTTTTCAAAATCCAGGATGATCACCAGCTCTTTTCCGCACTGGGCAATACCGGTAGCAACACTGTCATCTCCATTTGCAATGGTCTTATCTGGCTTCTGTATATCTTTCCATGAAATCCTGCTGATACCTTCGATACTGTCTACCCGGAAAGCGACCGTCATTTTATTAAAATTTGTTACGATAAACAGATCTCTTGGCCCATTTTCCCGGTCATCTCCTGTAAGATATTTTGCCAGGTTGATCACTGTGATCAGCTCATCCCTTGGTTTAAAGATGCCTTCTACTGCCGGGTTTGCATGAGGCATCGGTTTTACCTTTTCACTCATGATGATCTCCTGGACTTTTGCCACATTAATGCCATAAAATTCACCCAGAACTGTGAATTTCATTACTTCAATCTCGTTTGTTCCTGATTCTAAAAGAATCCCTTCTTTTTCATTTTTGACCATGATCTTCTCTCCTTTTTTCTGTAAACAGGCATGTCACAGATGGTGACACCACCATAAATGAAAGCCCTGGCTATAGATGGCGTTCCGGTCGTCCCACTGTACGCACGATCACATCGCCTGTTGCAAGATCTAAAAGCATGGTACGGGCATAATTTCCTCCTGTATCCTCTGCTGCGATACAGATTCCTTCCTGGGCCATGACTTTTTTTACACTTTCTGCATTTCTCTGCCCGATATTTCCAAAGCTGCTGTTTCCGCTGATCTCAAACATCTTGGCTCCCCCTGCGATCTTAACTACCATCCGGCTTTTTACCATACCGAATATTTTCAGCTTTCTGAGGGTTTCCCTGATGCCGCTGTCTGCAAATTTAAATGGATTGGAATCCTTTCCTTCAAACTGTGCCGGAAGCATGATGTGCAGAAGTGCTCCCAGACGGGTAACCGGATCATAAAAGGTTATCCCGATACAGGAACCCAAAGCATAGGTTATGATCCTTCCTTCCCCTCGTGAAAACTTCATATCACCGATTCCTACTTTTAATTCTGTGCCTCCGATCATTATGAAACTCCCAACCTCTCTAAAATATCGTTTAGAGAACGAATGTCCGGCAGCATGAGCAGCCAGTCAGAAAGTGCTTTTCCGCCGATCACAAAATCTGCATTGCAATACATCAGTTTATCTGTTTCATATCCATACTCAGCAATAGGTACCATTAAGATCCCACCCAGCATGTTGATGGTAGCACTTGGAACAGACAGTTCCACCTCTACATTTACAAGTTGTGAAAAAGCATTTATATAAGAACAGATAATGATGTTTCCTACTTCTACCAGTGCTGATCTGGCCATTTCGTCCATATCCAGAAAGGACTTATAACGGCTTCCAAGCAGTTTTTCCAATACCTCATTTGCAAAATCCAGGTCGAAAAGGAACAGCATCAACCCCTCAATATCACCTGACATTTTTACAAGGGCTGCCGCAACAAGCTCCTCCGCATCACCGATCCGGTTCATGGCATCATTGTATCCAAGGATATTCACAGATGGGATCGAGATCCGGACTTCTTTCTGCAGAAGCTTGGAAAGAGCAGTTGCTGCATGACTGGTACCGATACTGCCGATCTCCCGCATTACATCCAGAGCCTGCAGGTCCATATCTTCATATCGCTTTATTTCCATTTTTTACCTTATCCTCTCAGTGAATTGATCGTTCCTTCTATATCATCTGATGTAGTGATCATTTTTACAGCATAAGAAAAGGCTCTCTGACATTCGATCACATGGACCATTTCTTTTGCCATATCGGTGCCTGAATTCTCCAGTGCCCCTTTTTGCAGGACCGCATCTGATTTTAAAGAAGCTTCCATTCCATCCTGTGCTTTATATTCATTATCTCCTACGCTTAAGAGACGGCTGGGGTTTGAAAATGTGTATACACTTACCTTAGGAAGGTCAGTATCATCCTCTGTGCTGTCTGTATCATCTGTATCATAGTCATCGTCTTCTGACTCTGATTCCTCCTGCAGCTTTTCTACATCTGTTACTTCCAGCTTAAGAGGCTGCCGGTTCTGGTCCAGCACCAGCTTTCCATCTTCTGTTGTAAGATAAAATCCATCTTCACGTTCTCCCCTGTGAAAATGACCGTTTCTTGTATAGGTGATCTCACCTGACGCAGGATCCTGTATCATAAAAAATGCATTAGGCTCCATAATTGCATAATCATATTCTTTTCCGGTCTGAGTAGCACCGGCTGTACTAAAATCCGTCCAGGTACGCTCCACTCTGGCTCCTGAACCTGTCTGCAGCTCTGTCTGGGCATTTTCAGAATCATTAAGATTATAGTGGATCAGTTCAGAAAAAGCCGCTGTTTTAGGTTTAAAGCCTGTATTGTTGATATTGGCCAGGTTATTGGATACAACTGACAGTTTTTTTGTAAACTGTCCGGCTCCTGCTGCTCCTGTATAAAATGACATATTCATTTCTTTATCCTCCTTACAGCTTACCGACATCTGACACAGACTTACTCATGATCTGATCATACATTTTCAGTGACTGGGCTGCGCTTTGAAGCGCTCTCTGGGATGACATCATAGCTGTCATCTGCTCCACCATGTCTACATTGGATTTTTCCAGCATTTTCCATTGAACAGTTGTATCTGCAGGCGTTGTTTCTGCCTGTGCAGTAGAGAAAAGTCCATTATCCTCTGCATGAAGCTGCCCCTGATCTGGAAAATCCACTACTTTCAAAGTTCCATAATCCTCTATGGTAACTTCCTGGCTGCCGCTTTCTTCACCATCAGACTGTTTTGTAATAGCAGCAGTAATGTGTCCTTTGGAATCAACTGTAAAGTTCTCATTTTTGATCTGGACAGGCTGTCCTTCTTTGTTTAAGACTCTTCCTGCCTGGTTTAAAACCAGATATCCATCTTTATCTACTGAAAATGAACCATTCCTTGTATACCGGATGCCCTGTGATGTCTGGATGCAGAAAAAGCCATTTCCATTTAAGGCAAAGTCATAGATCCCATCTGTCTGTTCCAGACCGCCCTGGTCATAATTGGTATAAACCTGCTTTGCTGTCTTTATTTTTGAAACAGTTGCCAGCTGGGTTGGATTTTCTTTGCTATACTGTCCTGTACGATAAAGCATTTCTTCTTTGAAAGTACTGCTTACCATTGTTTCGTTTTTATATCCAGGAGTCTGGATATTCACCATATTATTGCTGATGGTATTTAAGTTCCTGCTCTGGGTCAGCATGCCTGACGCCAGATTATAAAATCCCTGATACATCTGACTTTATCCCCTTTCCATTTTTTGTTTCTATAAAATGGCGCAGCTTACGCAAGGCGATCGTGTGGATCTGGGATGCTCTGGGCTGGCTGACACCTATGACCCGGCCCACCTGTTCCATTTTCAACCCTTCCATATAATGCAGTGCCAGTGTTTTTTGCTCTTTTTCATTTAGCTGGGCTATGCCTTCTGCCAGCACCCGCATATCCTCTTCCCACAAGCATGCCTCCTCAGGCTGTACCTGGGTATCGTTGTTTGTGATCTGGAGTCCATTGGATGTATTCTGGTTTTCCAGTAAAAAATCAAGAGACTGGATATTTCTCCTGTTTTTCATGGAAATGATCCTCTGGCAGCGTTTTTTTTCTATTCCAAGATGCTTTGCCAGTTCATCAACTGTTGGTGTTCTTCCCAATTCACGCTTCATGTCCTCGCATGCAGATTCTATAATCCCCAACTGCTTGTAAAATCCCCGGGGCATCCACTCCTGTTTTCTTACATAATCCAGCATTGCTCCTCTTACCCGCGTTGTAATGTAAGTGGAAAACTTAATGTTTTTATCCGGATCATACATATCGATCCCTTTTATGATCGCCACCACACCTTCATTCACTGCATCTTCCATCTGCATGGTGGTAGAATAAAGATCATATAGTTTCGTTGCCGTGGTTCTGGCTATGTACAGATACTGCATTGTGATCTCTTTCTTTATTTCCGGATCTTTCGTTTTTTTATAAAGCGCAAATAACTCCTTCTCTGCCTTTTCCTGCTTATCTTCCATAACTTTACTCACTCCTGTTATCTGCTGTTTATATCATTTGACCGTACACTTATGATCCTTTTTTCATTGTACTTATATTTCCAATTGACTGGATCTGCACATTATTTGCGATCTCATTAAATGAAAGCACCCTGATATTAGGATAAAAGGGTTCTACCAGATGGTAAAAATGGATCCTCATAACCTGTGAAGTCAGGATCACCGGATTCTGTGATAAACCACTGAACTTTTTTATCTGCTCTGCCAGCTGCCGGATCACATGCTGGAGCATTTCCGGGTTTAATGCCAGATATAAGCCATTTTCCCCTTTTGACAAGGATGCGACCATTTCCCGTTCCAGCTGGGCATCCAGTGTGATCACTTTCATGCATCCATCTGTACAGTACATGCGGGTAATGGTACGTTTAAGAGCTGTCCTGATCTTTTCTACTGTCTGGTCCAGCTCTCTTGGAGGAAGACCTGTTTCTGAGGCTGTCTGCATCAGATTCTCTACAATGGTCTCCAGGTCGCGGATCGGGATTCCTTCTTTTAGAAGGTTTGTAAGAACTCTCTGGAAATAACTGTAGCTGATCATCTGTGGTATTGCCTCTTCCACCAGTTCAGGAGCTGTTTTTTTCAAATTTTCCGTAAGCCTTACCACTTCCTGTCTTGTAAGCAGTTCGTATGAATGCTGCCGGATGACTTCTGAAAGATGCATGAGCAATACAGACAGAGGATCAATGACCGTATAACCATATAATTCAGCCCGATCTCTGTTTTCAGGCTTGATCCACCTGCTGGGTATACCGTATGCCGGTTCAATGGCCTCAATACCTTCAATTTCTTCTTCCACCTCCTCTGGTTCCAGAGCAAGGAAATAATCAATCAGGATCTCTCCTCCTGCAACTTCTTCTCCTTTTATGCGGATACTATACTGACTTGGTCCCAGGGAAGAACTGTCCCGGAGCCGGATGGATGGGATCACAAACCCCATATCCTGGGCATATTGGCGGCGGAATATAACGATCCTGCTGATCAGCCTTCCGCCTACTGACTCATCTGCCAGAGGGATCAGACTATAACCAAACTCGATCTCCACTGGCTCCAGTGTAAGAAGGCTGTATACATTATTTACATCTTTAAAATATTCTTCCTCACTTACTTCCTCTTTTGCAGCAGCCGCCTGAGCCTGTGGGGAATCCTGAAGCTGGGTAGAAGGAGCCATTGCCATTTGTGACAATGCCTGTGGCTCTTTTTTTATCTTTCCGGAAAGATAAAATCCGCTTCCCATAAGACATGCAGCCACAACCAGAGTCCTTACTGCCGGCATTCCAGGTATCACAGCCATAACCGCCACTGCTGCACCACTAACGATCATAGCATGAGGCTGGGCCAGAAACTGCTTTGATACATCTTCATTTAAGCTGCCTTCTGAAACAGCTCTTGTAACGATCATTCCTGTTGCAGTAGAAATAAGAAGAGCCGGTATCTGGGATACCAGACCATCACCTACTGTCGCAATGGAATAGGTACTCAGCACGGCTGAGATGCTGCTGCCGGACTGTACAATACCGATGATGCTGCCGCCGATCAGATTGATGGCAGTTGTGATAAGTGACATAACTGCATCACCCTTTACGATCTTAGTCGCACCATCCATTGCGCCATAAAAATCTGCTTCTCTCTGAACCTTGGCACGCCGTTCCCTTGCCTGTGTTTCATTGATCAGGCCAGAACTAAGGTCTGCATCAATAGCCATCTGTTTTCCCGGCATGGCATCCAGATTAAATCTGGCTGCCACCTCTGCCACTCGTTCTGCACCTTTTGTGATAACAATAAACTGCATCAACACGATGATCAGGAAGATGATCAGACCTACTACTACGTTTCCTCTTAAAACGAAATCACCAAAGGCAGCAATGACACGGCCTGATGAACCTCCCTGAGAAAGGATATTTCTCGTGGTTGAAACATTGATACCCAGACGGAACAGCGTGGTAATAAGCAAAAGAGAGGGGAATATGGAGAATTCCAATGGCTCCCGAATGGTCATGGTTATTACCAGGATCATCATGGAAAGGGACATATTCAATATGATCGCCACATCCACCAGTCCCGCCGGAAGGGGAATGATCAAAAGCAATATGATCGTGATCACAAACATAACCACTGAGTAACTCAATAACCGTTTCATTCGTCCATTAATCTCCAACTATTATTTTTTATCTTTATTTTTCCCGTTATCCTGTTTATACAGATATACCAGGATTTCTGCTACTGCCGTATAAAATTCTGAGGGGATCGGTCTGTCCAGTTCACAGGAATTGTACATAGCCCGTGCAAGTGGTTTATTTTCAATGGTATAAACATTGTTTTCTTCCCCCACCTTTACGATTCTTAACGCCAGTTCATCTAATCCCTTGGCAAGTACTACCGGAGCATTGTCATGATCAGGATCATATTTTAAAGCAATGGCCACATGGGTAGGATTTCGTATGATCACATCTGCCTGGGGAACCTTCTGCATCATCCTGCTGGATGCCATCTGACGCTGCAGGCTTTTGATCCTGTTTTTAATCTCAGGATTACCTTCTGTCTGTTTATACTCATCTTTTACTTCCTGCTTTGTCATGCGAAGCTCTTTTTCATATTCCCAGCGCTGATACAGATAATCGCCAAAGGCAATGACCATAAAGGCAATACATACACGTATCAGCAGATCAAAGATCATTTTCATCATATAAGCCGCAGATGCTGCAGGACTCATATCGATCATTGATGCCATGGGCTGCAGATCCTGCTTCAGTATGTTGTAAAGCAATACCAGCAGCAGTGTTATCTTGATGGAGTTTTTCACCAACTCTACTGCATTTTTCATGGAAAACAGACGTTTTATACCTGAAAGAGGATTAAGCCTGTTCCATTTTGGCCGGATGGATTTAAAGGATACATTAAAACGTGTTTGTACTCCATGCGCCACAATTCCAAGTAAAAGGGCTAAAAGCAACAGAGGAAGCGCACATTTTAAAAACACAGACAGTGTAACAAAAACAAGGCTGGCTGAAAGCATATCTTCTGAGGACCGGGCTGCTCCATCTATGACCCATGTCATATAATTTTTCATCTGTCCATATATAAAAGGAAGCCATATGCGGATCCCGAAAAATATGCCCGCCAAGATCACTACGGTAGCTACATCCCTGCTTTGGAAGATATTTCCTTCTTTTCTGGCATCCCGCCGCTTTTTGGCGGTAGGCTGTTCGGTTTTCTCCTGGCCACTCTGTCCCATCTTCTATGACACTCCTTTCAGACTGGTTTCATATTGCTTAAAAGCTTCCACATCATCTGATACATATATGTAAAGATGGTATCTATATAATCTGCCATTGGCGAAAACAGTAGCAGCATCATCAAAAGCCCCATTATGATCTTTACCTGGAAATTTACCGTAAAAACATTGATCTGGGGAATGATACGCATCAGAATCCCCATTGCCAGTTCTGATACAAGCTCAATTGCTATCATTGGAAATGCAAACTGCATACCAGTAAGGATCCCCTGGCAGAATCCAGCTGTGATCACATGGACCAGCATGGGATTAAATGTCACTTTTCCAAAAGGGATCAGCTGTACCGACTGGTAAAACAATTCTAACAGCCGCAAATGACTGTTGCTGGCAAAAAAGATCAGTACCATAAATGCATAATAAATACCGGAACTGACCGTTGACTGGGTTCCATACTGGGGATCATAAACCTGAGCCATGCTAAGTCCCATTGAATAATCCATAATGGAAGAAGCAAACCGGATCGTAAGGAATGCCAGTTCCATTGCAAAGGCTAACACTGCCCCAAGAAAAAGCTCTCCCGCAAGCATTAGGATGTATTCTGCCATTGATCCCGGATATGCCATCTGGGTCTGGTCTGCAGACAGATACAGGAGCAGTGACAGGGCAAAAATAAAATATGCCCTTATTTTTACAGGAAAATTACTTTTTCCAAAAAGGGGATTGAATCCGATGGCTCCGCTCATACGCATCACTGCCATTGAAAATGTGATAAACATAGATCTTCTTTACCCCTTTGCGATCAATTCCACTATGTATTGAAAAAATTCCTGCAGCATGACCAGCATAGAACTTCCTAAAAAACCTAAAAGCACCATAATAGCCAGCAGCTTGGGGACAAATGTCATTGTCTGTTCATTGATCTGTGTGGCTGCCTGAAAAACAGCAATGACCACACCTACGATCATACTGATCAACAGAAATGGCAGCGACAGCTTCATTGCCAGCTGGAATGCTTCATACATGATATCCAGGATCTGCACTTCTGTCATATTCCCACCTCTTTCCTACCGGAAGCTTTGTACCAGACTGGAAAATAAAAGTTCCCAGCCATTTACTGTAATAAATAAAAGTAACTTAAAGGGAAGAGAGACCATAGTTGGCGGAAGCATTACCATACCCATGGACATAAGGGTGGTAGACACCACTATATCTATAAGCAGAAATGGAAGATAAATCAGAAATCCTGCAAGAAACCCTTTTTTTAATTCGCTGGTCATAAAAGCTGGTACAACAACAGTAAGAGGATATTCTTTCACATCTTTCTTAACTTCCTGTTTTGACATCTGTACAAAATGATCCAGCGTATCCTTCTCTGTATTGCGAAGCATGAATTGCTTCAGTGGATCTGCCATGCGGCTTACTGCCTCCTGCTGTGTGATCTCCCCATTTTTATAGGGCTCGTAGGCAACCGTATTGATCTGGCCTATAACCGGACTCATAATATACAGCGACAAAAAAAGTGCCATGCCTGTTAATACCATATTAGGCGGTGTCTGCTGGACTCCCATTGCATTTCTCGTAAAAGAAAGTATGATTATAATACGCATAAAGGAACTCATCATAACCACAATGGAAGGAAGCAATGCTGCAAAGGTAAGCAGCATGATAATATCCAGCGCAGGAACATTTCCTCCATTTAAGCCTGTAATCAGCTCATTCATTCGTTTTCTCCTCCTTAAACCGTTCCAGAACCTGGATCCCCGTCTGACTAGTCCCAAGCAGATATTGGTTTTCATCCAGTTTAAGAAGAATAATGTACTGATCATTTCCTACTTTTAGTTGTTCCAGTATCCGCATCTTTCCCCCTTTATTTCCATAAGGGGCGTTTTTCCCCAGGTACCGGCTTGCCTGCCATGCCAAAAACAAAATGACTACAAAAGCAAGCAGCATACCTGTTGTAGAAACAATATCTGTTATCATATTAAGGGCTCTCCGGATTGATATCCCTGGTTACAATATCGGTAATACGGATACCAAAATTATCCTCTACTACTACAATATCTCCCCTGGCAACACACTGTCCATTTACATACAGGTCTGCCTGTTCTCCTGCCATTTTGTCCAGGACTACAAGAGATCCCTGGGTAAACTCCAGAATATCCTTTACCAATTTCTTAGTGCGTCCTATTTCCACTGATATCTCCAACGGCACCTTCATGAGCATTTCCTGGTTGGCGCTTTCTTCTCCATTTTCACTTCCAGAAGATTCAAGACCAGGCGCATTGGCCGGCCGGATCAGGGCAGGTTCCCTGGATTCCTTTTTCCCTTCCTGTTCCCGTTTTTCCATATCCTGCATCAGCTGCATCATCTGCACCTGTGACTGCTGCATCTGATTCAAAAGCTGTAAAATAGCCGGATTCATATCTGCTGAAATACCAGCTGGAATCTGGGAATATACCGGCTGCGATGTAGGTGCTGGCTGCGGTGTAGGTACTGGCTGCGGTGTAGATGCTGGCTGTGGGGCCGGTGCTGGCTGTGGGGCCGGTTCTGGCTGTGGGGCCGGTTCTGGCTGCGGTGTTGGTGCTGGTTCTGGATCAGGCTGCGTTTTTTCTTTCTCTGCTGCCTCTTCTATTACCTTCTCTGCAGTTTCTTCTGCTGCCTTTGATCCTGACTCCTTATTTTCTGTCTGAACCTCTGCTGCTTCTTCCAGGGATATCTCAAATGGTTCCAAAAGCCTTTTGGCAAGCTTTTCCGGCATAATATTTAAAAACTCACTTTTCAGCTTTCCTTCGATCTCAAGGGTAAAGGAAATGACCACCATAGGAATTGTTTCCGGAAAATACTTGTTTTTAAAGCTTTCTGCGTCTGTGATCTCAAAAGAAACTGGTGTGGATATATTAACTGTAAATTTCAAAAATTCTGAAAGTGCCGTTGCTGAAGCACCCATCATCTGGTTCATTACCTCACAAATAGCACTTCTGTTGATCTCATCCAGTTCAAATTTATCATCTGGTACCTCTTCGCCCAGAAGGGTTCCTACTATGATGCGCACGTCATTTCTGCTGAACATCATAATATTGCTTCCTTCCAGGCCCTCTACATAAGCGATTTCTACTCCTACTGCCGGTTCCAGCTTTTTAAACTCAAACTGATCCCTTGTAAGGATCTTTACCTTTGGAGTCGTGATGTGAACGGTAGATCCCAAAAGGGTAGACATTGCTGTCGCTGATGCTCCGAGGCTGATATTCATCATCTCCCCAAGAGCATCTATTTCCATCTCATTAAAGCTGAGTGCACCCATTCTTATTTTCCTCCTGTTTTCTACTTACCGATTTCCAGTGCTTTCTGAGCCATCAGCTTAATTGCGTTTAATGCTGTTACATTTGCTTCATAAGACCGGGTCGCTGACATACTGTCTACCGTTTCTTTCAGCACATCCACATTTGGCATAGTCACATAGCCGTCTGCATCCGCATCCGGATGATCCGGATTGTAAACTTTCTTAGCTTCTCTGTCATCTTCCACAATGCCAGAAACTCTTACTCCTGCATGACGGCTGGTTATTCCTTTTCCCCGTGCTGCATTTTCCATTGCCTGGGCAAAAGACGTATCTGAATAGCTTTCAAGAAGTACATTTTTCCTTCGGTATGGACCACCTGACTCTGTCCGCGTTGTGTCCATATTTGCTATGTTTTCTGCCGCAATATCCATCCTGACACGCTGTGCGCTCATTCCAGAAGCGCTTATATCGAATGAACCTAAAAATGCCATAACAGTTCCCTCCTTATGGATCATTTTCCTAAAATGTCATTTACAGTTTTTACAATTCTCTGTGCATCAAAAGGCTTCACCACAAAATCACGGGCACCTGATTTGATCGCATCTACAACCATGCTTTCCTGTCCCATTGCTGTACACATAACAACTTTGGCATTTGGATCACCTTCACGAATTTTTTTCAAAGCCTGAAGCCCGTCCATATTTGGCATGGTGATATCCATAATTACTATGTCCGGTTTTTCCTCACTGTATTTTTTTACTGCTTCTGCCCCATCCTGTGCCTCGATAAAATCGTTATATCCACTTGAACTGAGAGCTTTCTTGATCATCATCCTCATAAAAGCAGCATCGTCTACCAGCATTATCTTAGCCATTTCTTATTCCTCTTCTTCCTTCATTCTTATTTATACTCCCGTATTCCGGAGCGTATTTATCCTTGTTCTTTTACAGATCCGTCACTGTTATCAGGATCTTCTTCCTTCTGCGGCATTATATCCGTTTTCTTTTCTTCTATTTGTGACGCAATGCATTTTTCAATCTTCACAGCCACATTTTTCTTATAACATCCCATTTGTCCTGTAAACCAAGGCTGACGTCCTACAAAAAGTCTGACCGGACTGTCTTTTGGCTTTCCAAGATCGATCACATCTCCTACCTGGATCTGATAAAGTCCTTTCAGATCCAGCTGTACCGTGCCAAGCTGTCCTGTAATAGGCAGTTTGGAGTAACGGATATTATCCATGATCTTCTCTTTATTATCCTGATAAGAAAATCCTCTTGCCAGGTGCTTGCGGTTGTCAATACTGTGAAAGATCACCGTAAGAAGATTGCCCGGAAGGCAGATCTTTACTTTTTCCTGTGCCTGTCCAGATATGTCCACATTTAAAATGATAATGGCTACTGTTTCATCCAGACCTACATCCTGGACCATGGTTGGATTTTCTTCTACATGTTCTACGGAAAAAGCAATGCTCACATAATTTGAAAATCCATCCTTTAAAGCACCTGTCATATATTCTACAATCCGCTTGTACAAAGCACGTTCCACGTCGGAATACCGGTAATCATCCTCTACTGCTACAACATCTTCGCCCCCCAGCATATGGTTGATCAGTGTAATCACCATACCCGGAGTTACAAACAGCATCAGTGGAACACTCATTTTTTCTTCTCCTGCTATTGATGCGTCTATCATTGTCATGCAGTCGTTTTCGTGAAGGGCATTTACGTATTCGTAATACCTTCTTTCCTGTACATCCAGCACCGTTATGTCCGTCATCACGCGGAAAATACCGTTGATCTGGGAAGTAAGAATACGTGCATAATTCTCAAATACACTCCTGAGGATCTTCATTTTTTCTTTTGTGAATTTCCTCGGGCTGAAAAAGTCGTATTTAATATAGTTCTTTTCTTCTGGTGACAGAGGCTGTACAGATTCGGTTTTCTTTTCCTGTGCTGGTGCATCTGCACTCATGGATTTTAAAAGTGCATCTATCTGGCTTTGTGATAAAACATCTGCCATTCTTCCTGACCTCTCTTATTCACTGGTATTTTGCATTTCCTCCACAGACCCTGCATCTTCTGCACCTGCATCTGCTGCACCGGTATCTACCGGTGCCTCTGTATCTGCCGGTACGGTTTCACCACCCTGGGAAGAGCTTTGTGACTCTCCTACTGTTACTACTGTAGTATTCGCATATTCACCGCTCTTAAACTCTTTATAATACTCATTCAGGTCTCTTTCTTTTGCCCCATTATCTAAAAGCAAAAATTCAATCCTGCGGTTTTTTATCCTTCCTTCTTCTGTGGAATTATCTGCTATAGGGCGATATTCACCATAACTTATATCCACCAGCTTCTCCGGCTTTATTACATTCTGCTGCTGAAGATAAATACATACTTCTGCAGATCTCATCGCCGAAAGGATACGGTCTTTTCGTATAATCTGTGGATTGATCTGTGAATTATCTGTTACTTTCGCAGTGTGGGACATGATATTAACCTGTTCAATCCCACCTGCTGCAGGAGCTATGGCTTTTGCAAATGTATAGAGGACTGCCTGTCCTTCCCGTGTAAGCACGGAGCTGTTTGCACCGAAAAACACATTATTTGCAAAAGAAACATAAGTATAATCATCTCCCCTGATGACCGTAGCCTCCTTTACACCCGCCTGATTCAGGCTTTCAGCGATCGTAAGATACAGCTTATTTACATCTTCTGCCTGAAGATCTTCCTGGCCGATCTCCTGGCCTTTGCTATCCACCTCTGGGGTATCTGACATCTGGGAATTAATGGTAATATTCTCTGATCCCTGGTTCTGTATGTTTGGGATGCTTTTCACAAAAATAGTCCATTTCTGTGCGTCCAGGTTAGACATGGAATACAGCATGATAAAAAATGTAAGCAGCAATGTTACCATGTCTCCATAAGTATCCATCCAGTTGCCGCCGCTGTCTGTGGGGCGATTTTTCTTACTCATTTATCTTCCTGTTCCTTCCCCTGAGAATCTCCACCTTCTGTTTTTGCAAGGATCTTCTGCTGCTGTGACTGTTTAATCGATGCAAGAAGATGTTCCCTCAGGTATTTTGGATTTTCTCCTGCCTGTATGGCAATGATCCCTTCAATGATAGTAGAACAATACAGTTCTTCCTCATCCTGACGGATCCTCAGTTTCTTTGCGATCGGATTAAAAATAACATTTGCAAGAATACAGCCGTAAAAGGTTGTGATCAATGCTATTGACATGTCACTGCCGATAGTAGATGAACCGCCTGCATCCATATTCATTCCCTTCAGCATGTTGATCAAACCGATCAGGGTACCTATCATACCAAAGGACGGTGCATAAGATGCAGCTTTTTCATAAAGACCTGCCGCCTGGTCGTGACGGACCATCATATTATCCAGTTCTCTTTCCAGAACCAGCCTTACTTTGTCCGGATCGTTTGCATCTACGATCATCAGGACACTCTGCCTAAAGAAAGGATCCTTGATCTCCGCCGCTTTATCCTCCAACGCCAGAAGGCCGCTCTGCCTTGCTATGGTTCCCAGATCTACAAGCTGTTCGATCAATTTAGGGATATTATAGCGGTTTCCCCTTATAAGTACTGCAAAATGCTTTGGGATATCCTTTAATATCCCTAATGGATAGCTGGACAAAGTTGCTGACAGAGCCCCACCAATTACAATGACCATACTGGGGATATCAATAAAGTTACCAATCTTAGCAAAACCGATTCCGTTTACAATTAAAGCAAAACCCAGGATTATACCTAGTAATGTTGTAGGATCCACCTGCTTTTCCTCCTAAATCTGCATCTCTTTTTTTATGCTGACACATCTTTGAAAGAACCCGGCCACCTGATCTTTGATATTTTCTACACTGTCTTTTACCAGATAGTAATCTCCATTCATCATACGGATCTTTGTTTCCGGGATCTGTTCGATCAATTCAACCTGAAGCCAGTTCAGATATAAAATTTCTCCGTTAAGTCGTTCTACACAGATCATATTCCTTACCGCTTCATGTTGATCAGATCAGACAGGATCTCATCACTGACTGTGATGATCTTTGAATTGGCCTGAAAGCCTCTCTGTGTTGTGATCATATCAGAAAATTCCTTTGCAAGATCCACATTGGAAGCCTCCAGATATCCGGTCATTAAAGAAGAGGTGCTTCCTCCTGGGATCGTAGCGGAAGCATTACCACTGTTATCGCTTTCTGCTGCCCCATAGTAAAAAGAACCCTTTTTGCTTAAGCCCTCCGGATTCTGGAAGGTGGCAATGGCAACCTTACCGATGCTGACGGTTTTTCCATCCTTATCCGGATCCGTTGACTTTACTGTACCTGAAATCTCTCCCAGACTGTTGATCTTTACATTTGTCAGCTGCAGCGGATCATCACCAAAATCATTGCCTGTTACATCACTAGGAACCTTGATGGCTACAAGATCTCCATCAAATCTCGTTGGCTTATCTACCTCATCCGGACGGAAACCATAAACAAAATTTCCGTTGGCATCTGTAAGATATCCGTTTCCGTCAATATTGAACTGACCAACTCTGGTATAATCAAAGTCCGTTTTCTTCATATCCGCTACTGTAACCGTTTCTGTGCTCTTTGGGAATGTAATAAAGAAGCCTTCTCCGTCTACACTTGCATTAAGACCACCTACATAGGTTGGTGTAGAGGCACTCATATCTGTACTGATGGAACCCATCATGGAACCATATCCATACTGGGCTGCATTTACACCACCGGCATTCTCGCTTCCCTTTGTGGAGGTGGTGGAAGTCTGGTACATCGCCTCTTTAAAGCTGTAGCTCTGGGACTTAAAACCAAATGTATTTACGTTTGCAATATTGTTGCCGATGACGTCCAGTTTGTTCTGATGCGCCCTAAGACCTGATACTGCTGAATCCATTGCTCTTAACATATTCTTTTGCTCCTTTTTACATTTCTTCTGTTTCTGTATCTTCAGATCCTCTGTCTTTCAGATCTGCATTTGCTAACTGTTCTGTGATCTTATCTGTTTTTTCAGATCCTCTGTCAGGATCTTTTTCATCTGCTTTCTCTGGAAGCTTTCCTACTCCCAGGACACTGGACATCTTATAGCTGGTATCATCACCTTCCAGACGTACCACCGGATCTCCCTGGGTAAAATCAACAGAAATTACCTTCCCATATTTCACGCCATTTGCTGCCCCGGTATCAGGATCCGTAACCGCCACAGTTACCTCCTGACCGATCAGGCTGCCTGCATATGTCTGAGTTGTAACAGCAGCTGATGTATTTAATGACTCTGTCATGGCAGTAAGTGACTGGACCATTGCCATATTTGTCATCTGGGACATCATTTCGCTGTTATCCATAGGGCTTGTCATATCCTGATTGGAAAGCTGTGCTGCTAACAGCTTGATAAAGCTGTTTACATCCATCGTGTTCTTGCTGTTGGATCCGGCACTGTAAACACCTGCCTGATACGGGTTTGCAGTGCTGCTGACTGTTATTTGATCTGCCATATCACTTTAATCCTCCTTCTAGGTCAGTCCCAGCCTTAGCTGTTGGGCAAAGCTGTCATCCTGCTTCTGGCGCTGCTCTTTTTGATCCTGCCTGCCGTTTCTGCCATGACCGGTATCCTGATCCATGTTTTGCCTGTTTTCAGTCTGTTCCGGTGTGTAAATAACAGTAGGAGTTCCTGTTTTTTCTTCCAGGATCTGTGCCAGATGCCCTGCTTCTTTGCTTAATATCTCCAGTGTTTTTGCACTGGTTGAAAAAATAGTGACCTCTGTTTTTCCTTTTTCATACTCCAGCCGGATAGTCAGCTTTCCAAGCCTTTCCGGCTCCAGGGAAAGCTCCAGCTTTCCTTTTTTTTCACTGATCTTTGTATCCAGGTAGTTTCCCAGATCCTCTGTCAATGTATCCTGGGCTGTTGGCAGCCGGTCTGCCGGTCCTGTATCAACAGCAGCTGGTTTTGCTGCTGTGCCAGCTGAACTTTCAACAGTTCCTGTATAACCGGGCGATGCCAGGGCTGTCATTTCCTTTCCGGAAATATGTTCCTTCTGGTCTGGTATTTCTTCTTCCCGGTTCATTTTGGCAGTTTGCTTTGACTGCCCGGCTTCTTCTGCCTCTCCTGATTTTTCTTTCTCTCCAGTCTGGTCCGATCTGTTCCGGAGCTTTAAGTCATCTGCATGGACAGCTGTTTCTGTGTGGGGGGATTCTGTGTGGGGGGATTCTGTCTGCTGTATGGTACTGACCGCTGCCGTCTGGTCCTCCATTCCTGTTTCCACCGTTGTCTGTACAGCCAGATCTTGTATTCCATTTATTTCATTGTTGTAAACAGCAGGCGTTTTACTATTTTCTGCTGTTATCTGTACAAAGGTCCTGTAACAGGCTTCAGAAACATAGGCAGCTGCCAGTTCCTGCTCCTGCTCTTTTTCTCCATCCTGGCTGTTCTTTCCGTCCTGTATGTCCGTTACTTTTATTTCTGCTTTTATTTCATCTGTTTTTACGTTTTCTCCGGACTGCCTGCCATTAACCTGTTTTTCATTTCCCCTGTTTTTGGTTTCTTCTGGCTGTGTTTCTTTATTTTTTGTTTCCCCTGTTTCTGCTTTTTTTGTTTCGTCATTCTGGGCTGCTTTTTTCTGGTATTTTGTCAGCATCGATGCAAAATCTGACCCATTCTCCACTTTTTCTTCTGAGTTCGTACCTGACTTCACAGAATATCCTGTTTTTATCTGACCGGTATTTTCAATCCTGCTCAACCTAGATTACCTCCCTGTTTTGAGAATATCTGGCTGTTCTTGAAGCAAATTCTTCTATAAACAGCTCCTGTGCCTTTTTAGCAGCTTTTTCATACTCACTCTGCCGCCTGTCCTTTAACTTTTCATAACGGGACGTATCTATCTTTGCAGCGATCACCTGTACTTTTTTCTTTTCTTCTTGCTGCTGTAAAAGCTTTAACTGTTCCTGTTTTTTCCGGATCTGATCTTCCATTTCACTGATATACATACCATAAAGACAAATATCTTTTATCTGTACATCCTGTTTTTTCAAATCATCCATCTTATTCTGGGCAGATACCAGCTTGTTCTCCAGTTCCTGTATCTCTGCTTCTTTTTTCCGGATCTGTGCCAGAAGTGTACCATGTTCTGCCTTAATGCTGTCCAGAATCTGTTCCTTATAATGAAGTACATTTTCAAGACTGTATTTAAATCTCTTCATCTTAAGTATCATCTCCTATAACTGCTAACCCACGATTTTTTCCATTCTCCTTATGCTTTCCTCATAAGGGATATTTTCATTTGTTTCCTGTTCCAGAAATTTATTCATATCACCTATGCGGTCAACTGCTTCATCCAGAGCACTGTTTGCACCTTTTTTGTAAGCGCCAATGGAGATCAGGTCTGCATTTTTCTGATAAAGACTTAACATGTTCCTGAACCTTGAAGCTGCTTTCCTGTGTTCTTCCCCGGCTATATCATTCATAAGACGTGAAATACTTGCACTGATATCAATAGCCGGAAAATGGTTTGCATTAGCCAGCTGCCTGCTTAAAACAATATGACCATCCAAAATACCTCTGACTGTATCAGCCACCGGCTCATTGGTATCGTCTCCCTCCACCAGTACCGTATAAATCCCGGTAATGGAACCTTTTGCAAAATTCCCGCTTCTTTCCAGAAGCCTTGGAAATTCTGCATAAATAGAAGGTGTATAACCTCTGGCTATAGGCGGTTCTCCAATAGCAAGACCGATCTCCCTCTGTGCCATGGCATATCTGGTAAGAGAATCCATCATCAGCAGCACATCTGCTCCCTGATCCCTGAAATATTCAGCGATCGTTGTTGCAACCAAGGGACATTTCATACGCAGCATTGCCGGCTGGTCTGATGTGGCTACAATAAGGACAGAACGTTTCATGCCCTCTTCTCCCAGATCCTTTTTAACAAATTCCAGAACCTCCCTGCCTCGCTCTCCTACCAGGGCGATCACATTGATATCTGTTTTTACATTCCGGGCGATCATTCCCATCAATGTACTTTTTCCAACACCGGAGCCTGCAAAAATCCCCATTCTCTGACCTTTTCCAATGGTATTTAAACCATCAATGGCCTTAATCCCAAATTCCAGATGTTCCCTGATAGGAGGACGGTTAAGAGGGTTGATATAGGCACTGTCTACTGTATAAAGCTTCCCTGGGGGAAACTCTCCTTTTTCGTCAATGGGATGCCCCAGCGCGTTGATGATACGGCCTTTCAGGAAGTCTCCCACCGGTATCTGCAAACGGCATCCGGTATTGCGGACAAAACTTCCCGCTGTGATCCCGCTGATATTTTCATAGGTCATCAGCTGTATTTTGCCATTTTTGAATCCTACCACTTCCGCAGGAACCTGACAGTTCTCAGCTTCATTGTAGATCATAACAATATCACCAATACCGGATCTGCCTCCGGAAGCTTCCATTGACATTCCCACTACATTTTCAATTTTTCCAATGCGGTCTGCTGTTTCTGCCTGCTGTATTAACTTCAGGAGATTTTCATACATGGTTTTCACCTCTGTGTACTTTATGTATCCATAAAATCTTTATGTATTGGCGTTGTCTACAAGTCTGTGTATATTTTCAAGCTGGGTATCTACACTCATATCTATAATCCCGTCCGGCATTTCGATGATACAGCTTCCGCATTTTCCGTCCTCCATTACTATAAATTTGACGTTGTCAGAGAGCCGTGACAGTTTCTCTGCCAGATGTCCATCTGCCTGAACCATGGTCTCATAGTCTTCTTTTTCCATATAGATCTTGACCCAGTCCATTTTCTGCAGTTTTTCTGTTTCAGCTTCTATCATCCTGCTTATAACAGAACCGCTGGATCTCAGGCTGATATGGATCACTTTTTCAGCCACTGCCACAGCAATATCTTTTAATTCTTCCAGATATTCTCTGAGGCATTTTTCTTTTTCTTTGTTGATCTCTATTAAGGCTTTTTCCAGGCTTTCTTTAAAAAACCGCTGATTTTCACGATGTTTCGCCTCATTTTCCTTTTCTGCCCTAATCAGTCCCTCTTCATAGCCTTTTTGTCTGCCTTCTTCAAATCCTTTCATCTGGGCTTCCTCAGAGATCTGTTCTGCCTTTTCCTTTGCTTCCTGTTCAATGGCTGCCGCTTCTTTCCGGGCTTCTTCTAATATTTTTTCTTTTTCCCTGAGCACCAGCTCTATTTGTTCCTGACTGCATTCCGGACCATTGTATGTATCATTGTCCGCATTTAAAGAAGCTTCCGTTTCTTTTTTATTCTGCTTTTCTGTTTCTGGTTTCTGTGCATCCGGTGCCGTAAATACCTGTAAGGGAAGCTTCCGGACTCTGGCTTTATTTTCAAAGCCTGTATCCTGATCAGACAACAATGTTATCGTCATCTCCTCCCTTATTGATTATTACTTCTCCTGCATCTTCCAGTTTACGGATCAGATTAACAATACGCTGCTGTGCCTCTTCCACTTCCTTAAGCCTTACATTGGTAGTGATCTCCAGGTCTCCCTTGACTGTTTCTGCCATACGCTTGGACATATTTGCAAAGAATACGTTCTTCATATCCTCTGATGCAGTCTTTAATGCATATACAATATCCTTGGAATCGCAATCCCTGATAAAACGCTGTACAGATCTTGGATCCATATCGATGATATTCTCGAACATGAACATCTTGTCCCTGATGCTTTTTGACAGTTCCGGATTATCTTTATCCATTTCATCAAAGATCTGTTTCTCGTTTCCTCGGTCAACATGGTTCATCACATCTGCCACATAATCAATACCGCCCAGGTTCATATTATCCTCACTGGTAATGATCGTAGCGAATTTCCTCTTCATTTCCTCTTCCACAATAGCTATTGCCTCAGGAGATACACGGCTCATATTTGCCATGCCTTCCAGTACCGGTATCCTTTTTTCATTTGGAAGCTGTTCCAGTATCTGGGCCGCCTGCTGAGGATCCATATAAGCCATGATCAGAGCGATCACCTGGGGCCGCTCATGCTGGAGCAGGGCAAGAAGGGATTTGGGATCTCCCTTTGTAAAAAAGTTAAATGGCTTGGACTGGAGAGTCTTGGATACTTTTTCCAGAAGATTTCTGGCTGTGGTTTCTCCAAAAGCTTTTTCCAGTACACTTCTGGCATAATCCAGACCTCCATCTGTCATCATCTTGTGGGTAAGGCACATTTTATAAAACTCATCTAATGCATTCTCCACCTGGGCATTATTTGTTTTTCCAAGCTTTGCTACCTCATAAGTCAGGTCTTCGATTTCCTGTTCACTGAGATATTTATAAATCTGGGAAGCGCGGTCTGCTCCTAAAGACACAACTACCACTGCTGCTTTCGCCCGCGCATCCATTTTATCCAGTTCGGATCCCCCGGTAATATCTGTTATCTTACTTCCCTCTATTTCTGCCATCGTTTCCTCCACCAGTAAGCAGCCAATTCTGGATCAGTTTTGCTGCGATCTGCGGATTTTCATCCACAAAGGAACCGATCTCCTGTTTTAATTTCAGACTGTGCTGCATTTTCAGATTTAAAATTTCTTCATTTTTCTTAAGTTCATCGTCCTGTCCCTGAAGCGCCGACTGTTCCTCTTCAGTTAACAAGGATATATTCCCATCATTTTTAGTTTTATTGTCGGCGGCAATGGCATTTTGAGAATTTTCAGTAATCGCACCTCCATCCGGTATCTGTTCCAACAGTGCCTGTCTTTCTTCTTCTGACGCTTTCAAATGCTGCCTGCTGAGTATCAGCAAAGCAATCAGCAATACCAGAAGCAGCCCACCTGCCCCTATGGCGATCAAAAGAGGCAATGGAAGCTTTGCTTTCTGTGCCGGTGCTGTTACCGGCACCGCGTTTGTGTTTTTACTGGCTGCTGAAAGGGCTCTTATAACTGTGATCTTTGAAGGAGCGTCCTCCTGGGTAATACCTGCTGAATTAGCTACAAGACTGACCAGATCTGCGTCTGCAATAGATGTATCATCTGTATCAATAGTAACGCCTACTGTTGTATTTTCCAGAACACCAGGATCGATCTGACGCTGTTCTTTTGTGGAATTATACAGCCACTCTCTTATTGCGCTGTTGTTGGAATATGTATCTGAACCTGCCTGTGTGCCTGTCTGGCCCGTATAACGGGGTGTATCTGCATTAGCATCTGCGCCTGCTACGCCTCCATTTCCCGAAGACGTACTTCCTGTATTCTCCCCTGCTGTTTCTTCTTTTTCCAGCAGTCCTGTTTTATCATTCTGGTCAACCTTATCCGGAGTGGTATACTGGACTGTTTCCTGGATCAGCTTCTGCATATTCAGTGTGCCTTTTACAGAAACTGCAACTTTTCCCTGTCCATACATTAATTCCAGGACCCGGCGCACATTTCCTGCTATACTTTTTTCTACCTGACTGGTAAGCTCTGCTACATCTTTTCCTGTACCGGCAGTATTACCTGCCTCATCTTCACCGCCGACTTCCATCATGGTAGCAGCATCAAATACAGAAACATTGGTAAAATTCATTCCCTTTACAGCTCTTGCGATCAGGTTCTTGATAGCAGCTGCCTTTGTATCTGTCAGATCCTGTCCGGGATCCATTGTCACCACAACAGAGGCTGATGCATCTGTCTGCTGTGTATCATCCAGTGCATATTTCTGGGTTCCGCCTTCTGCTATGGTCACTTTTGCATCACGTACCCCTTCAAATAATCCGATCTGGGCACCAAGACGATCCTGAAGTTCATACAATGTATATTTTTCCTTATCCTTTTCAGTGCTCATGATTCCCGCATTATTACGGTACATATCATAAGTAAAGCCGCTTTTAGGATATCCTTTGCTTAGCAATTCAGCCCTGGTCTTATCTACTGTATCTGACATTACCTGGACAGAGCCGTTTTTGTCATTGTATCTGTAATCAACACCTTCATCCTGAAGAAGACTTACAACTGCCTGGGCATCATCCGAGCTCATTCCTGTAAACAAGGTACTGTATCCTTTTTTCGTGCCTATATTCAGGACCAGAAGTCCGGCTGCCGCCAGGATAATCGTCCCCGCTGCAATGACTGCGATCATTTTTTTTGTTTTCCCTGGCATCTTCTGCCATGCTTCTTTTAGATTCTGCACTGTTCCATTCATCCTTTGCATTTCCATATATAGCAAATATTAAAAATCTACTGTTCCATTCCATGGCCAGCAGTATTAAACACTCATCTTTAAAATTTCGTTATACGCTTCCATTGCTTTATTTCTAAGAGAGATCATAACTTCCAGGCTCAGTTCTGCTTTTGCCTGGGCGATTGGAAGACTGTGGGCATCTTCTAACTGCCCCGTTGCCAGAAGATACTGTTTCTGTTCTACATCCTTCTGTGTGTCGTAAACATTTTGCACTGTATCTTCAAGCACTGACTGGAACACAGATTTTGTGCCATTTTCTGTTCCTGTTATTTTTTTATCATTCTTTTCAACAGCATCCCACCCTTTCATAGGGGTAATAAACCCATTCACCTGTTCAATCATTTTATATTTTCTCCTTAACTGTATAATTTGTATGATTTAAAAGTTTTTAGCTGCGCTGCGCAGACGTGAAAGATCGCTACTTACAGAACTGATCATAAACTGGTATTCATAAGCTGTTCTTGCCAATTCAACCTGTTCCTGATCCATATCCACATTATTCTCATCCAGTCTGGTTGATTCATTTAAGGTTGTATGGACAGACGGTCTCATATTTTCAATCCCTCTTGCCACATTTTTCATAGAAGTCTTCTTCACAGTAAGAGCAGACCGGATCTTCTGTGCCAGTTCATTCTCAAAGGTCATATATTGTGACTTAAAACCTGGCGTATCAACATTTGCAATGTTGTTCATAGTCAGGTTCTGTCTCATCCATAAGCTGTCCAGGGTTTTTTCTCCAAGTAATAATCCATTTCCATACAAGTCCATCATAAATGTTCATCCTCCTGTGTGGCCGATATAATTTTCTTCAAAAAATACATACCGTTAATATCCCTTGATGGAAGGGGTTACAATTTTCGTATTTTTATCATTATCTATACACTCTATATAATATATAATTCTTATGTTTTTTTCAAGTCTTATGTTTTTAGCTGCCGCCTTTTTTGTATTGGTAATTTGTCACAAAGTTTTATAGCAATTTGCATTGTCTTTTTATTATATCTATTTATTTTTTTATTTTGCCCATACAATTGTGATTTTGCATAACTCCACCGTTATTTTGCACGTTTTAGATGTTATATTTTGTCAATAAATATACTTTGTTAAGTTTTTTAATTTTGCTACTATAAATGAGCAAATTTGAAAAATGGAATTTATCAAAAAGCACTTTTGCATATTGCCGAATATCGATGTGCAAAATTTGCATGCCCCGCTTTCATCATATGCAAAAAGAGGACAACCACCCATCCTCTTTTCGCCAAGTCTATCTATTTCCTATCCTTAGAAATTCCCCGGCAGGATCTCCTTACCCGCAAGAACCTCCTCATAATCCTTCAGGTTTCTCTGCAGCAGCTCCGGCGTATTCAGACCATACGGGCACTTGCTCATGCAGTGACCGCAGTGGAGGCAGTCCTTGATCTTCATCATCTTCGCCTGTACCTCCGGTGTGAGCTGGAGGTGGGACGGGGATCTTCTGAGAAGCAGGGACATTCTCGCGCAGGTGTTGATCTCGATCCCTGCCGGACATGGCATACAGTAGCCGCAGGCACGGCAGAAGCTTCCGAATAACTGTTTTCTGTCATTCTCGATCAGGGTGCGGATCTCGTCGTCCATCACCGGCGGATTGTCGATATAGCTTAAAAATTCGTCAAGCTCATATTCCTTCTGGACACCCCAGATCGGAAGTACGCTGTCGTACTGTGCCTGAAACGCGTAAGCGGCTCTTGAATTGTTGATCAGACCTCCGGACAATGCCTTCATGGCAATAAAGCCCATATCTGCCTTTTTGCACTTTTCCACAAGCTCCAGATCCTTCTCGCTGCAGAGATAGCAGAACGGGAACTGTAACGTCGCGTACAGACCGGAATCCACCGCCTCGTTTGCAACCGCAAGGCGATGATTCGTGATGCTGATGAACCGGATCTTTCCCTGTTCCCTTGCCTTTAAAGCAGCGTCATAGAGGCCGGATTCATCGCCCGGCTTCGGACAGACTGCCGGGTTGTGGAACTGGTATACATCGATACAGTCCGTCTTTAAAAGACGAAGGCTGGTCTCGAGATCCTTCCAGAAGCCTTCTGCTGTCGTTGCCGCTGTCTTTGTCGCCAGATAGATATGGTTTCTGACATCACTTAAGGCATATCCGATCTTTTCCTCACTGTCAGAGTATGCTCTCGCCGTATCGAAATATGTAATTCCGCCGTCATATGCCTTTCTCAAAAGCTTTGCGGCCTCTTCCTTCGTGATTCTCTGGATCGGAAGCGCGCCGAATCCATTCTTGTTCACCGTGATCCCGGTCTTTCCAAGTGTAACTGTTGTCATGAAGACTCTCCTTTCTTACTATCCGTTTGCCCGTAACCTTTTCCCATATCTGTGACCTTAAGCTACGGGCATACCAAAGCTACTGTTTTCCGGCGTCCAGCATCTCCTTCAGCGCTTCATCCCCGTCATCGATCCACGCGTCCTCTTCGTCCGCGTTGAGACCGAGGAATTTCGCCAGCGTTCTCTCGTCATCGCTGTTGTTCCACTCATCCACATAGTCATCGATGGCTTCAAATTCAATTTCTCCTGCCTGGTACTTTTCTTTGAATGTCATTTTCCTGCTCCTTCAGATTCTTGAGAATCGTGATCTCCTGATTGTCGATGTGTTCCCGCACAGCCATCTTCGCCTCCTGGATATGGCGCAGCGTCAGTGCCTTTAAAATATGTTCATGCTCCACCATAAGGATCTGGCGCTTGTCCGCGTCCTTAATGTATTCCAGGCGGTAGCGGTACATCTGCTCTCTTAAATTGTTTAAGATCTGGACCAGCTTCTGGTTCTTCGTGCTGTTGTAGATGATCTCATGGAACTGCTCGTCAGTCTGGGCGATCTGCATCGCGTCCCCGTTCCCGATGGCTGCCTTGAAATCAACTTCCGCTTTATTTAATGATTCCAGCTCTTCCGCGGTGATTCTCTGGCATGCAAGGTCGATGGCAAGCTCCTCTAAAGAACGGCGCACCTCCAGAACATCCCGCAGGTTGCTCTCAGAGATCTTCGCAACCTCCGCGCCCTTTCTCGGTATCATGAGGACCAGGCCCTCGAGCTCCAGTTTACGGATCGCCTCACGGATCGGGGTACGGCTCACGCCAAGCCGCTCCGCAAGCTGGATCTCCATCAGGCGTTCGCCCGGCTCCAGCTCTCCTTTTAAAATTGCCTGGCGCAGGGTCTTGAACACAACATCCCGTAATGGCAGATATTCATCCATATTTACTTCAAAATGATTCGTCATCGTGTCTCTCTCCTCTATCTGGCTTTCTTCCGGTTGTAGAATTCAGTCAGGTACACCTGACGGGTCAGACGTCCGCCGTCCGCTTCCCTGAGGGCCTGACAGGCCTTTTCCGCCAGTTCTTTATCCTTGTAGATACCGAATACCGTCGGCCCGCTGCCGCTCATCAGGGAGCCGCAGGCGCCGTTCTCCATCATCATTTCCTTGATCCTCGCGATCTCCGGATGATCCGGTACCGTCACAGTCTCCAGGACATTTCCAAGACGTTCGATCACACCGTCCAGGTCACCATTTTTGATCGCCGCCATCATGCCATCGATATCCGGGTGTTCCTCCGGTGCAAGCTCATTCACGCGCAGTTTTCCGTATACCGCTTTCGTTGACACGGAGATCTGCGGCTTCGCGATCACGAGATGGCACTGCGGAGGTGCCGGGAGCTCTGTCAGGATCTCACCGATTCCTTCCGACAGGGCCGTTCCACGCATGATACAGTACGGAACATCCGCACCGAGCTTTACCCCCCGCTCCATAAGCTCTTTTTTCGTGAATCCAAGATCAAACATCCGGTTCACACCGACTAAAACGGCTGCCGCATCGGTACTGCCGCCGGCCATGCCGGCCGCAACAGGAATATATTTGCGGATCTTTATGGTCACGCCGTCCTTGATCCCCTTTTCATCGAGAAGCAGCTTCGCCGCGCGCCACGCAAGGTTTCCCTCTCCGTCCGGAACGAACGGGAGATTCGTCTCCGTCCTGATCACGCCGTCTTCGGTCCGGTCCATCTCGATCCGGTCGTACAGGTTCACGGTCTGCATGATCATGCGGACCTCGTGGTACCCATCCTCTCTCTTCCGGACCACATCCAGGCCAAGGTTGATCTTGGCATATGCTTTGAGGTCTAAATGGTCTTTCATGTTATCACCTTCTATATTTTCTACACGCGAGTCCTACCATCGGAATGCTTCGCATTCCCAGGAACAAATTTAAAGCTTCTCCTGCAGGCAGGCTTGAGCCGAACCTTTAAGCTTGTTACCCTGGTAGCATCAAATTGTATTTGTGTTGTTTGTATACAATGTTTAATATACATGATTGATACACCATTTGACAAGAGAAATCTTGCGGAATTAATGACTTTTTTCCTCAATAAACCTTTATTCCGTCCGCACGAATCCCAGGCTTTCCGCGACCTTCTTTGACACGATGTTTTCCTTCCCGATCCTGACGATAAACTGGACAGTTCCAAACTCTTCCTCAGCGTATTCGATCGCCGCCCGGCATGCCTCTTTCGCGTATCCTTTTTTCCGGTATTCCGGGAAAATATGGTAGCCCAGCTCCAGCGTGTCATCCAGGATATTCTCATCATCCAGGGACAGGACATAATAATCCACATCCCCGATGTCATCATCCTGCGGGATCCGGAATCCCACGATACCGGTGAGATTTCCACTTTTCTTTTCCTCGACCGCCCAGAATCCAAACTCAAACACCTCATAATGGTGCTTTGTGTAATCGGCTACCTTCTCCACCGTGTCCAGTCCGGCATCCACATGGTTCTCCACGATCTTCTCATAATCGCCTTCCGCAATCTCCCGGATCTTAAGCCGATCCGTCTCGCAGATCGCCCACGGCAGCCCAAGATGCCTTCTCGCGATCCGCTCCAAAAACTCTTCGTCCGCATTCTCCACATCCGCGATCAATGTGTCCGCCGCGCACCACTCATCCCCCTGTGTGTCTTCTCTCCATAAGCCAACAATGGCCCTCCCGGCAGCCTTTGCCGCCAGGAGAGCCTCGTTTTCATCGGAGAGCAGGACAGGAATTTCCTCACCGTCTACAACTGCATAACGGGTCTCCTGCATAGCACGTCTCCTTTTTTATATTTGCGGCAGTTGTTCCTGCTCCGCCTGCACACCTGCCGAATCTCCTCCGGCAGCTTCTTCCGAATGCATGACAGCTCAAAAACAGTACTTTTCCATGTCTGGAATCCAACTGCCATTTTTATCGGCACTTCTCCGGTTCCGGATACTCTACGCCGAAGGTCTCTGCTGTGATAGATTTGATCTTCTGCTCCTTCATCGGACGGTCGCTGTAATCGGTGCGGACCTCAGCGATCTTGTTGACGATGTCCATACCGTCGATGACCTGACCAAACGCTGCGTACTCACCATTTAAGTATGGAGCGTCCTTGTGCATGATGAAGAACTGGGAGCCTGCGGAGTTCGGGTTCATTGCACGGGCCATGGAGAGAACGCCCTCGGTATGCGCCAGATCGTTCTGGAAGCCGTTGTGGGAGAACTCGCCCTTGATGCAGTATCCCGGGCCGCCCATTCCGTTGCCGTCCGGGCATCCGCCCTGGATCATGAATCCCTTGATCACGCGGTGGAAGATCAGTCCATTATAGAATCCCTTATTTACAAGACTTAAAAAGTTGTTTACCGTATTCGGAGCAACGTCCGGGTAAAGCTCAGCTTTGATGATATCGCCGTTTGTCATTTCGATGGTAATGACCGGATTTTTCTTTTCTGCCATTGTCTTTCTCCTTTTTAACTGTGGGCTTTTACCGCCTGAACAGTAATTTATGTGGCCGCTAAGATACTGGACAGCCACTTGGTCGTATCCTATATTATACAGGGCATGGTCCCGGATGTCCACTGTTTTCCGGTCCATGCCCTGTGAAATAGTTACAGTTCAGTCATTACATCTTCTTGTTTTCATATTCATGAAAACAAGAAGCTTGGTGGTTCCACCATATGCTGATTTGAATGAAAAAGTGCTTATGCAAGCAAGCTTGCAGCACACTTTCTCATTCAAACCAGCGCATGGCTGAACTGTAACGTGAAATACCTAGTCTCCCATGGAGAACACGATCTTAATATTCGCGCTGACTTCCATCTCTCCCGGCATCACGTTCATATCTGCCGCGGTGTCCTCTGCCCCGGCTGCCGCCATTACAGCGCTTTCCTTTTTCAGGTTCACGCCGCCGTCCACATATCTGCCGTACTGGCTGTCCGAATACTCTTCAATACTCACCACATATCCGAGTGTCCGTCCGCTGGCCTCCGCAAGTGCCTCCGCCTTCGTCCGGGCAAGATCAACTGCTTTCTTTAACGCCTCCGCATACGCGTCATCATATCCGCTGGAATAGTAAGACACGGAATAGATCTCATTCGCCCCGTTTCCGACACCGTTGGAGAGCAGCGTGCCGACCTGGTCCACCGCAACATCGGAGACGGTCACCTCGGTCTGCATCTCGTATCCGATGAGCTTCCTCGTGTTGCTGCTCCAGTCATACCGTGGATTCAGGTAATATCCGGAGGTCGTGATGGACTTTTCATCGATCCCCTGTCCTTTCAGGTATTCAGTCAGGGAATTTAAGCTCTCCGTATTCTTCTGCTGGCACTCATCCGCTTTAGTCGCCTCAGAAGTAACCGCAAACACGATCTTCGCCATATCCGGCACGATCTTCACCGTCTCACTGCTGTCCATGGTGATCTTTCCGTCCGAACTGTCTCCCACATTTTCGACCTTCACGGTATCCGGTACAGACACCGTCGTGCTGCATCCCGCAAGAGAAACTGCCATTATCATCGCCAAACCTGCCGCCGCCAATGTTCTTTTCTTCATACTGGATTCCTCCTTATCCCTGAATGGTATGGTTTCACACTCCCAAACATGCCTGCCCTGTCCGCAGATATGCGTATTTCCTGCGTTAACTGTGAACCATACGAAAACACGTCTTTTATATTAAGGAGTATAACAGAAAAACATTGCGGCGTTTTATCTTTTCTCTTACTTTTTTAGGACATTTTCCTGTAGAAAAAATGGCATCCGATAATCGATCTTTCCTTCTGTTCCATTGAAGCGATATCCGCATACTGCTGACCGATTTCACCATATTTATACACAACCTTATGCCGTTATTTTCGAGAACTATGTCAACAAAATCTGGAACAATGTCATTTGAATTCGGAACAATATCAATCATATTTGATATTGTTCTTTTGTACTGTGCCTTTTCATTATTCTTTTAAGCTTGGTCTTCTATCAACGTATGCAGGATCTCCGGCAGCTCCACAAGCAGGCTCTTTCGGTTCACCCGCTCTGTTCTCCTGTGGATGTCCTTTCCCCATGGGCCCATGAGGACGGCTGGGATATTCAGCTTTCCGATCTCTTCAAAGTCTACCTGGTAGCCGCCGCCCCAGAGCGGAGTCTCGGCGGCGTAGCCGGAAAAGTCCATATCCCCGCAGGTGCCGCAGTAGCTGAGGTCGGAGATTCCTGTAAAGTAGTGGACTTTCTTCACCATGCATCCGGCTGCCTCAGACGCTTTCTTGATCTTTCTGAACTGCCAGCTTCCGGCGCCCTCTTTTCCGGCCATCTGGTCGCTGTGGTATGCCGGGTAGAGCGGCGGGGCGAAGCTGATGACCATCACCGGCTCTGTGAGTCCGGACCAGTCCAGGACCTCCGTCATCATGTCGATAGTCGCCTGGGGGTAATTTGTCTCTCCGCTGCGGATCCGCGCTTCTGTGCGGCCCTTCAATTCCGCCATAAAGCATTCAAAACCATCCGCATCCTTTTCGCTGCATTGTCCGGAGAGTTCCTCGAAGGAGAGGACATTAAACTTCTGCGGAACGACATCATTCGTTTTTTCACATTCTCCAACATTGTCCGCATATTCTTCCGATACCGGATCTGCATGATCCACACTTTCTGCATTTGCCGCCTGCGGCTTTGCAGTCTTTACGCACTTTTTCTTTCCCTGCATCGCCCTGCCGGAAAGCTTCTCCTCCAGCCTTCTCCTCTCTGCATCCATCTTCTCAATGTACTCCGCAAACGCCTCAGACCCAAGCTCCCGCATTTTCTCCAGGATCTCCCCCGGACCGGACCGGAAACTCAGCACACTCAGATATCCCGCCGCTCTCGCCGGAACCGACACGTCGTATTCCTTCTTGAGATCCTTGAAATTCAGCCATGTCGGCGGCATGCACACCTCGCCGTCAAAGACTTCCGCAAACTCCGCCGAGAGCTCCGTCTTCTCAAACATGCGTCCCAGGACACCCACCGCATTGAGTCCGTCAAAGCACCGGCTCACATGGGCGGTACGCCCCTGGACCAGCACCACCGGCATGCACTTTCCGACGGATCCCAGGAATACCTCCTGTCCATTTTCATCGCGGCTCATGGGCTCCAGATCGATCAGGAGTTCATAGGAGAGTTTTTCCTGTTCCCGGAGCTCTGCGAGAAATCCTGCTCACCATACGCTTTTTCAAGCTGAAAACAAGTGCCGGACACGGCGCTCATAAACGCGAAATGGAATTTATCATGGATCCTTTTCGAAAAAAAGACATGAAAAAAAGCACCCCGCCGAGTGCTTTTCTTCGACAAAATAATTATTTGAAAAAGGGAGGAGAGCTGATAATCACTTATCAGCTCGAGTATTATGAAAAAAATCTTATAAGCAGCATCTATATCAGATGTCTCTCTGTTTATGGTTATATGATATCCATAAAACATGAAGAAATCGTGTGAATTGTGTAAAAGAATTTTGAAGACTTTTTGAACAAGATATGAACACGAAAAAGGGCACTTGTTCCCATCCCAACAGCATCATTTTCATCATCCCACCGAGAACAGAACGCACCCTTTTCCGCCTTCTTCCAACCTGATCCTTTCTTTCCTTATTGAGGAAGTGCTGTTTTTATGCTATGATAGGAACAGGAAAACACCCATGACAGGAATGGCTGCTTCTCTTTTCATTGCCCGGCTTGCCCGGAGTACATAGGAAAGGAGGCGGTGCCGATGACAGCATACGAAATTTTATCCGTTGTGATTGGGATAATCGGATTACTTATCTCATTTGGCGGTTTGCTCATCGCATTACTTTCCTTTCTCGATAAGAGAAACAAAAGAAAGTAAAAAGCCCACCCTGTCGGCCAACAGGATGGGCGGTGTCCGTTAGGACATTAGCTCACAACTGAAGCATCCACTTTTTGGAGTGGGTGTTTTCTTTTCTCTTTTATTATAGACAATTCTCTATGCGATTTCAAGTGATTTCCTTATAAATTCTCAGATTTTCCTCAGTTTCAGCGAGATTCAGGCAGCTTATCCTCAAAATTGCAAAATATCCCGGCTATCCGCGTTAGAAAATCTGATTTATAATAATATCAACGACTGAATTATTCCTGATTGTTTTGTTCCCATCCCAACAGCATCATTTTCATCATCCCACCGAGAACAGAACGCACCCTTTTCCGCTTTTTTCTCTCTTTCTTTTCAACCAGAAGAAAAGAGAAACTGAAACGAAGCAGAAAAGTCTTTTTTTCGTCGTTCCTGATTTTCAAAAGAAAAAAGGAAAGAAGCCTGAAAACTATTGTAAATAAAGGAAAAAAGAAGGAAACTATAAGAATTTCAAGGGAGAATCAGCCCCGGCCAAAATGACGATTTTGGACGGGACTTCGATAGCAATTTTGCACCGCCGCAGGCCGTATCGCACACCCCTCTCCGGCGTGAGGCAGTAGCTATGGATCCCGATTTTCCCCCGGCGCATAGATCTCCCCCGCCAGCAGCACCAGCGCCGCCAGGTTCGGCACCGCCATCAGTCCATTAAAGATGTCCGAGACCTCCCACACCGTCTCCATCGCCCCGAGGCACCCGAGGAACGCCGCCAGAAGATATCCCACCGCATAGACTGCCGGGATCTTTCCCGAGATCTTCCCGCCAAGATACTCCGCCGCCTGCCGCCCCATATAGTACCAGGCGATGATCGTGGAGAACGCGAACAGCACCACGCAGACCGCCACCGCATACCCGCCGGGGCTCCCAAGCGCTGTAAAAAAACAGAGGCTTGTGAGCGATGCTCCGTTCTCCGCCCCGAACTCTGAGGCCGTCCCGCTGCCCGCCACGCAGAGGATCACAAGCGCTGTCAGCGTACAGCTCACGATGGTATCAAAAAATACCTCAAAGATCGCCCACTGCCCCTGAAGCTCCTCCGGTGCCATCTCCGCGCTCCCGTTTAACACTGCAAGACTCCCGAGCCCCGCCTCATTGGAAAACACACCTCTGGCGATCCCATAGCTGACGCATCGGGAGATCCCGTACCCCGCGACTCCGCCAGCGGCGCTGCGGAAGGAAAAAGCATCCGCCAGGATTCCCAGGATCACTCCCGGCACATTCCCGGCATACAGAATGATCACTGCCAGCGCTGCTGCCGTATAAAGCCCCGCAGACAATGGAACAAGCCGCTCCGCCGCGAGAAAGATCCGCCGTCCGCCGCCTGCCAGCACGATGCCCGCAAGGATCACAAGGATCACCCCCACTGCAGCCTCCGGGATCCCGTACACATAGGACACTGTCTCCGAGATCGCGTTCGCCTGTACCATACTGCCCATCCCGAACGCTGCCGGGATGCAGAAAAATCCGTAGAGGACCGCCGCCCCGGGACATCCCAGCCGCTTTTCCAGATAGATCATCGGTCCCGCTATCCATCCGCCGTCCCGGCCTTTTTCCCGGTACCTGATCCCGAGGACCGTCTCCCCGTAAGCCGTCGCCATCCCGAGAAATGCCGACACCCACATCCAGAACACAGCACCGGGTCCTCCGGCGATCACAGCCGCCGCCACCCCCGTGATATTCCCGGTTCCGATGGTAGCCGCCAGCGCCGTACATGCCGACCGGAACGATTCCCGGTGGTTCTTCCGATCCCGTAAAAGATTCCCGATGGTCGCATCCCACCAGCGCGGGATCTTCCTGAGCTGAAAGAACCGGATCCGCACACTGTATACGGTCCCCACCATCAAAAACAGTACCGGTGTCCATGGTCCCCAGACAATATCATGGATCTCCCCAATCATATTCATTCCATATCACGCCCTGCAGCCTGACGGCCTCATTTTCTATCCCGCCGCGCATTACCGCCGCCCGCCGCGTTTTTACCTTTTCTATTTCTTACTACGTTTTATTCCCATTTCCACACATCTATGCTATAATAAACACTGTGTCTGCCCATGGCAGCTTTTATTTGCACAAGCAGAAAGCCAAAGTCCGCGCCGGAGCAGGACCTTGGCATTTTCTTTCAAAGGAGATGATTCTTGTGCCGGGATTTACGACCCACTACCTGTTCGGTGTGAAAGCCTACAATGACCTGCCGAACAACTATTTAAAACATGTGATATCCAAATACCGCTGGCTCTACCAGCTTGGTCTCCAGGGACCTGATATCTTCTTTTATAATGTCCCGATCCTCCGTCACAGGGACTACCGCAACGTCGGCTCCCATATGCATGAGTATCAGGTAAACGACTTTTTTAAGAACAGCCTCTTAGAGCTCACCGAGATCCACTCGAGACAGCAGAAAGAGGAGGCGGCGGCATTCCTCGCAGGATTCATGTGCCACTATATCTCTGATTCGATCTGCCACCCCTTCGTCTACGGGCGGATCAAGTACCGCACCGATAAGAAAAAGACCGAGTGTCATGGACTCCATGCCGCCCTGGAAAACGATATCGACGCGATCCTGCTCTGGAAATTCAAGCACAAAAAGCCATCCGAATTCAATCAGGCAGCTTCGCTCTGCTTAAATGGTCAGGAAAGCCAGTTTATCTCACGATACCTGAGCCGGTGCATCAACCGCACTTACTACCAGATCACGGAAAAAAATAATTTTCAGGTCACAGACGGAATGGTTGCCCGCTCGATCTTCGCGATCCGCTTCGGAAGCCGGATCCTGTCCGATCCTGCGGGACATAAGACCCATGTGATCGGCTCCCTGGAATCAATCTTTCTAAAGCATCCGATCGCTTCTAAAAAGCTTGTGACGGATAAGCTTTCCGCCCAGGTCCGCGATATCCTGAACCTGGACCATGAGGTCTGGACGAATCCATGGGATAATTCCATCGCCTCGACGACGTCATTCCCGGATCTGTACCATCAGACCTTGAAGAAATGCAATGCAGTCTACTATTACCTCAATGCGTTCCTGATCGCGAATGTCTCATCCGGGCCGCCGGATATGTCCGCGCTGTTGGCGGAGCTTGGAAACTATTCCTACCACAGCGGGCTTGATGTGGGATGACCTGCATCATCTGATGCCAGACACGGATCCTGGGAGGCTTCACTTTCCGGGGCATACCGCTTAAAACGGATGATTTCTGCCCTGTGCTGCAGAATTATCATATACTATCATAGCTGTTTCACTTTTTAAACAGCTGCCATCTATCAACTTCCGCTCTGTCTGTATGAGAGACAGCCGGATCCATTCCGGCAGATTTCACTACGGGGACAGGCAGACGGGCAGAAATGGAAAAGGAGAATTACATTATGAAACCATTGATCTTACTGACCGGAGGAACCGGCGCAGCAGCCAACGGAACACCGACATGGGCATTAAACCAGAACTATGCTGAGAATATCCGCCGCGCAGGCGGCATCCCGATCCTTGCAGTCAACAACGACTGTGCTGAGGAGTACGCGGATCTAGCTGACGGACTTCTCTTAAGCGGCGGTAAAGACGTTGAACCAAAGCTCTACGGTCAGGAAAAGATGTTTGACTTCGTTATCACAGACCCGCAGCGCGACGATCTGGAATACAAGATCATCAAGGCCTTCGTTGACCGCAGGAAACCGATCTGGGGCATCTGCCGCGGAATCCAGATCTTAAACGTATACTTCGGCGGTACTCTCATCCAGGATATCCCGGCACAGCTCGGCGGTGATCACTCCAAGGGTGTCTGCCATCAGGTGACGCTCAAGAAAGATTCCATCTTGGGAAACCTTTACGGCGGGTCCATGGAAGTAAACAGCTACCACCACCAGGCCCTCGATAAGCTCGGCGAAGGTCTTGAGGCCATCGCATGGGGCGAGTCCAACAGCCACACCTTCACAGAGGCTGTGCAGCACGAGACTCTTCCGATCTGGTCCGTACAGTGGCACCCGGAGCGCATGACCGGCCCGGTTACAAACCCGAAGGAATGTGCCGACTCTCTTCCGATGTTTGAGTACTTCGTGAAGCAGTGTGCAAAATAAGCCGCGTCAATAAACGCAGGTCTGAAATTTAAAACTGAATCCATATATAAACGCCGCATTTATTCTGCCGTTAAGAATAGTGCGGCGTTTGTTACTGTTCAGCAGGTCTGTGCAGACCATAAGAAAATATGACAACAAAAAATGGCAGGACGCTTTCCGGATCACATTGAAAAGCATTCTGCCATTATATTGTCTTAATTATTTATTCTGTTAAAATTATTCCAACTAATTACTTGGAAGCCTTTGTCTCGTCAAGCTTCTTCGGTGAATCGTCTGCAACGTCCTCCGGACCTTCTGCAGCAGTCTCGTTGCTCTTGAGGTCGATCTTCTCTCCGGCCTTGTAGCTCTTATCTACAAGTGCCTTTCCTCCCTCAGTAACAACTTTTACATCAAGGGAGAACTGGTTCCAGAGTGTTCCGAAGGAATCAGTGCTGGAATTCTCAAGATCCATGCTCTGTGCAGCGATGATATCGTTGAACTGCTTAACCATTGTCACAGCATATTCCATAGCGTCATCGTTTGTTGTGTCGTTCTTTACTGTCCATGTGAGACCGATGTTTAATGCGGACTCATCATAAGTGAACTCCATCTTTACAGACTGCGGGAATGCAGATGTGTCGTTGAACAGTCCGTCGCACTCGCTCTGTGCCTGCTCCCAGTCGTACATCGTCGTCTCTACAGTCTCATCCTCTACAAGGAAGTTCTGGTCTCTCGGAAGTGTCTCGTCGTCATCCGTCTCCATTTTTGCCGGATCCACTTCTTCACTTCCGGATACCGGTGCATCTGTTGAAATGCTGCTCTTTGTACATCCGCCAAGGGCAAGAACTACTAAAGACAGCACAGCCATTCTCTTTAATAATTTCATGATAAAATTCCTCCTCTGAATTCAACGGATCTCCCATTATGCTAAATAGAATTTTCCGGGAAATCGGCATACTCACGTATTATATACGATTCCCTTTTATTTTTGAAGTCCTTTTCTCAAATTTACACAAATAATTCATGATTTTGTAATGTTTTTCCAGTGGTTCCGGTGGGAGTCCGCCGATCACAGCTGAAAAAGTTCCTGCCAGGATCATTTTCCATGCATAGAACCTACCGGACATCCTGTCCATCTGTATCTTTGCTTCGGTTTTTTTTGACATTAGCAGTATCTTTCACGATATACACCGGCCTATCCTTGATCTCCGCAAACAGGATCGCGATATACTCGCCGATGATCCCCACGATCACAAACAACACGGAAAACATAAACGAGATCAGTACCACGATGGTCGCATAGCCGTTCGGCGCCCCATAGATTTTCCAGGTATAGACGGTATAGATCACCATGATCAATCCGAAAAGCGCTGTGATCACACCGGAATAGATTCCAAGCTTTAACGGCAGATCAGAAAAGCACAGGATCGTGTTGATGGAAAATTTGAACAGACTCTTTAAGCTGTACTTGCTCTCCCCTGCAAAACGCGGTCTCGCCTCGTACTCGATGGTGGTCTTCTCAAAACCGATGCTCTGGACATAGCCCCGCAGGAAGCGGACCTTCTCCCGGTAGTTGTTCCTGAGAACCTCCGCCGCGTTTTTGCTCACCGCAAAAAAGTCCGAGGCGTTGGCCTCAAACTTCACATCGGAGAGATGGTTGATCAGCTTGTAGAATGCCGCGGATGTGACATTCTTCACCAGCCCCGCCGTCTTATTCCTCGTGCGGACCATGCTGATCACTTCATATCCCTCGTCAAATTTTTCCACGATCTCCGGCAGGCACTCCGGCGGATGCTGCAGGTCCGCGTCCATGCAGACGATACCGTCACCGCCCGCATAGTCCAGCCCTGCGATCATCGCCGCCTCATGCCCGAAGTTCCTGGAAAAATTGACGATCTTCACTTTTTCGTCCGACGCCGCGAACTCCTTTAGGATCGAAAGGGACTGATCCCTGCTGCCGTCGTTCACGAACAGGAACTCATAGTCCCAGTTTCCCGGCAGCCTTTTCAGGATCTTCCCTGTCTCTGCATAGAATTCTCTTAGCGCCAGCTCCTCGTTGTATACCGATACAACGACCGAAAGCAGTTTAGTCATAAATTTTGATCTCCATATCGGAATGTTCCGGAATCTGTTTTTCCTCCGGCGGAAGCTTCATGTAGTCGCCGTAAAGCTGCGTCAGAAGCTCATCCCAGCCGGCCGGAGCGTAGAACCTTGTGTCCTCAAAAGGCATCTCAACGACCTCATCGTCCCACTCTCTCTTCATCTCCACATAGAACCAGTTCGGCGCGTAACCCGTGTAGAAATATAACGGGCGCTCTTTCCTGCTGTCCATATGGCACAGGGCATTCCACAGCTTCCAGATCACCGGGAATGGGATCAGCTTTCCGATGGTCGCGAGAACTGCCACAAAAAGCTTCATAACGCCCTTGTAATCGCTGTAATCGATCTCATACCGGTGTCCCAGGGCAAATCCGTAGAGAACGCAGTGGGAGAGCTTTGTGAGCTTCTTCGCGAGCTTTCCCTCCGGAAGTCCGTCCACGATGAACAGGTCCACATTCAGGCGGCTGATCTTATCGTCATAGAACTCCATCTTTCCGGAGTCCTCAAACTTCTGGCTTTTATTGTAGGTCACACGGGAGATAAAGTCGTAGAACGCCTTTCCGCCATGGTACTCGTTCGGCTCCACAAAGGACATGTCCTCCGGCAGCTCCCGTCTTACGACCTTCGCGAACATCTCGTAGTTCTTTCTCGTGAACATGACGTCCACATCGTCATCCCACGGGATGAAGCCGCCGTGGCGCACCGCGCCCAGAAGCGTGCCGGAATCCAGTGCGTACTTGATCTTGTACTTTCTGCAGATCCGGTCGATCTCCTTTAAAAGCTTTAAGTTGACCTCATGGACTTTCGTCAGGTCAAAGGATTTTTCTCCGCTCACTGTAACAGCCCCTCTTTAATCACTTTTGCCATATAGTCGATCTTTTCGTCTGTCATTCCCGGATAAACGCCAACCCAGAAGGTGTCACTCATGATCCGGTCCGTATTTTCCAGGGTTCCTACTACGCGGTAGCCCTTTTTCTCTGCTCTCATCTCGTCGAAGCACGGATGCTTAATGAGGTTTCCGGCAAACAGCATTCTCGTCTGGATGCCTTTGCTCTCGATGTACTGGACGAGTTTATTTCTGTCAGTTCCCTCTTTACATGTGATCAGGAAGCCGAACCAGCTTGGTATGGAATTCTCAGCCGGTACCGGAAGGATCAGACGGTCCTCTGTCTCAGCGAGAGCTGCTCTCAGGCGGTCGAAGTTGTGGCGTCTGCGCTCCACGAAGGTCGGGAATTTCTCGAGCTGGGCACATCCGATGGCTGCCTGGAGGTCTGTGGCTTTCAGGTTATATCCGAAATGGGAATATACATATTTGTGGTCATAGCCAAGCGGAAGCTCACCGTACTGTCTGTCAAAGCGGTGTCCGCAGAGGTTGTCATGTCCGGACGGGCAGACACAGTCACGGCCCCAGTCACGGAAGGAACGGATGATCTTGTTTAACAGCGGATTGTCCGTGTAAACGGCTCCGCCCTCACCCATGGTCATGTGGTGCGGCGGATAGAAGCTGGAGGTTCCGATATCGCCTACGGTTCCGGTGAATTTCTCCTCACCGTTGACGGTGTATCTGGAGCCTAACGCGTCGCAGTTATCCTCAACGAGCCACAGGTTATGTTTCTCACAGAATTCCTTCACTGCCTTTAAATCGAACGGGTTTCCGAGTGTATGGGCGATCATGACTGCCTTTGTCTTATCGGAAAGTGCCGCCTCTAACTTTGTGACATCGATATTGTACTGCGGGATCGTCACGTCAACGAACACCGGGACAGCGCCATACTGGATCGCTGGAGTTACGGTGGTCGGGAAACCTGCCGCAACAGTGATGATCTCGTCCCCACGCTTTACACGGCGCTCGCCGAGAAGCGGGGATGTAAGTGTCATGAATGCGATCAGATTTGCGGAGGAACCGGAGTTTACGAGGGCGCAGTAGCGCACATGAAGGTACTCTGCGAGCTTCTTCTCGAACTCATCCGTGTAACGTCCGGATGTAAGCCAGAACTCCAGGGAGCTGTCCACAAGGTTTACCATCTCCCTGCTGTCGTACACACGGGACGCGTACGGAATACGGTCTCCCTCATGGAATTCCTTTTTCTGGTTATGGAATTTATCGGCATATTCGGCTACGAGGTCAAGGATCTCTTTTCTTGCCTCCGCCTCTGTCTTGTTTTCAAACATAACTTTTTCCTTTCCTGATGATACAGCAGACCAATTTCTGAACTCGTTCCTGCTGTATACAATGTTTCATTTGCCGGGAAGTTTCTGCACGCACCTCCAGGTTTCCTGTCTTTTTCAAATAGTGGACTATTTTCTTCTGTTCTACTGGAACATCTCCTTGATCTGTCTGTCCATGACAGCCACAACATCGCCGTTCTTCTCATACTCCTGGCACCACTCAACAGTGAGTCCGATGGCTTCCTTCACGCCATAACGCGGATGCCATCCAAATGTGGTCTTCAACTTGGAGCAGTCGAGTTTTAAGAAGTTTGCCTCGTGAGGACCTCCGTCGCTCTTGTTTTCCCAGGAAAGTCCATTTCCCCAGGCGCTGCAGAACATGTCCACAAGCTCACCCGTGGTCACGCAGTCCTTGTCATCCGGTCCCACGTTGTAGTATCCGGCGTATTTTCCGTCCTCATACTGGGCCTTCGCAACCATGAGATATGCCGCTAACGGCTCCAGCACATGCTGGTACGGGCGGGTAGAATGCGGATTGCGGACAACGATCGGCTTTTTCGCCATCGCCGCGCGGACGCAGTCCGGAACGATACGGTCATTCGCGAAGTCGCCGCCGCCGATGACATTTCCCGCACGGCAGGTTGAGATCGCGCAGTGTCCGTCCGCAAAGAAGGACTTCCTGTAGCTGTGTGTCACAAGCTCGGAACATGATTTGCTGTTGGAATACGGATCATAGCCGTCCAGGCGGTCCACCTCGCGGTAGCCGTACTCCCACTCCCTGTTCTCGTAGACCTTATCCGTCGTCACGTTTAAGAAAGACTTCACGCACGGATTCAGGCGGACACACTCCAAAATATTGACGGTGCCAATGACGTTCGTCTCGTAGGTGTAGACCGGATCCTTATAGGAGTCCCGCACGATAGGCTGTGCCGCCAGATGTAAGACGATCTCCGGTTTTGTATCCTCGAATACCTGCTTTAAATGGGCGAGGTCCCTGATGTCACCGATGACAGAATTCATCTTACCCTCAAGACCTGCCATGTTGAACAGTGCCGGGTCTGTCGGCGGGTTTAAGGAATATCCTGTGACCTCCGCCCCCGCGTTTACAAGGATCCTGGAAAGCCAGGTTCCCTTAAAGCCGGTATGTCCGGTTACGAGGACCTTCTTTCCTTTATAAAAGTTAAATACTTCTTCCAAATTCATTTTCGTATCTCCATTTACGGATTTTTGCTCTCCGCGCAGCCGTTTTCTGCGATCCTCACAGCGGCTTCCGGAAAGCAGGCGTGTGAGCCTATTCCCAGATCTTCCACGGCGCGTTTCCTGACTGCCACATCGCCTCTAACTGCTGTTTCTCGCGCTGGGTATCCATGCACTTCCAGAATCCCTCGTGGCGGTATGCCATGAGCTCGCCGTCCTTTGCGAGGTTTCTTAACGGTGCCTGCTCGAATACGGTGGAATCGCCCTCAATGTAGTCGAATACGCCCGGATTTAATACCATGTAACCGCCGTTGATCAGGCTGCCGTCATCGTCATTCTTCTCGCGGAAGGAATTGATCTTTCCGTTATCCTCGAGGTCGAGGACACCGAAGCGCTGTCCGATATTGACTGCCGTGATGGTTGCGAGCTTTCCATGGCTTCTGTGGAACTCTTCCAGTGCCTTTAAGTCGATGTTTGCGAGACCGTCGCCGTAGGTCAGCATAAACGGCTCATTTCCCACATACTCTTTGATCCTCTTTACGCGTCCGCCGGTCATGGTGTTGAGTCCTGTGTCGATCAGAGTCACCTTCCACGGCTCCGCATAGTTGTTGTGGACCTTCATGCTGTTGTTCGCAAGATCGAAGGTCACATCAGATGTGTGAAGGAAGTAATCCGCAAAGAACTCCTTTACCACATACTGTTTGTATCCCAGACAGATAATAAATTCGTTATACCCGAACTGGGAATAATATTTCATGATATGCCACATGATCGGCTTCTCACCGATCTCGATCATCGGCTTTGGTTTTAAATGACTCTCCTCGCTGATCCTTGTTCCGAATCCTCCTGCCAGGATTACTACTTTCATAGGTTTACCTCCATATATTCCAACCGTTTTCTTTGAGGACCGTAAGTGCTTCCCGGCATCCCGGTTTGTGATACTCCAGCGCGTCCTCCAGTGTTTTGTCCGACTCGTTTTCAAAATTTAATAAGATCTGTTTTACCTCGTCCCGGTTATGTTCTTTCCGGTACTTTCCGAAGCGGAATTCCTCCGCCGTCGTCATCACGTTTCCGATGAGGAACATGGCGGCGAGGGCGATCGATAATCTCTTTACCAGCTTTGGCAAAGGATCCTTTTCAGTCCTACTGATATGCTGTGCCCCTTTCGGCTCTGTGCCTCTGCTTTCCCTGCATTCTTCCTTTTTACAGAATCCGCACTTCGCAGCCAGAGCGAACGTAAGAAAGATTCCGATCACACCGATCTGATACTGCAGCGCATACCGGGAACTCATCCCATACTTGTCATTCGGCATGAAGATATACCGGCTCACAAGCACCATCAGGTGGTTCATACCACCGCCCGCCAGGAGCATCAGCGGCAGGATCGTCTGTTTCTCGATCCGGTAATAAAAATTCATCCACAGCGCAAAGAAATACGCAAACAGGACGATCACGCCGACCGCGCACCAGACCTTCCCCGGAATCCCTGCAAAGCTCCTTTCAATCAATTCTACTCCAAAAACCATGGAAGCAAAAGACTTAAGAAGAAATTTAATAAAAAATTTCGGATCCTGTCGGAAAGCCGTAAAGAGCGGCACATTTACCGCCCCCGAATACTCGTAAACCGCCTGGGAGTTGCTCCAGAGGTAAATGAGAAACGGAATGACTGCCACTGCGATCAGGGCGATCACGCGGGCGGTTCCGATTCCGGCAAGATCATCTGAAATTACACCGATCACGCCAGCGTTTTCCCTGCCTTTGCCCGATACGTTTTTCCTATCCGTGCTGCTTAAATTCTGTCTGTCGGCCTTTGCCTGATATTTTCCAGATAAACTCTTTGCAATTACAATATCGCGCACGTAAATAAACAGGTACGCCATCACGATCGTTACCGTGTAGATCGCGCAGTACGGTCCCGCCGCCCCTATGGTGATCACAAACGGCAGTACAAAGAGAAGTACAAGCTCCGATTTCTTCGCGTTTCGGAATCCCTTTTCGTACACCTGATCCAGCAGGGCATAATTCCAGAAAAACAATCCGAATGCCAGGAAATGCGCCCATCCGGTTCCGTTGTACAGCATCTCCCACTTATTGAGGCTGAACATAACGATCATCATCGCCGCGTACCAGACCGGGCAGAGTTTCTTTTTCCTGCTGTACCGGCCGATGACCAGGGCGGAGAGTCCAAATCCGAGGATGCCCATGATCCGGTCCACAGTGACGCTGTATCCAAAGATCATGACATTCAGTCCGCGCTCTAAGAAGTTCACCGGAATTCTTGTGAGCAGATCTGCCACAAAAAACTTATCCGGGTTCCACACGTCCGGCAGATAGGAATTGATGAGCCGGATATAATCGGAATACACCATGTCAATGGCGGAGCGCCTGATATATGCCAGATAAAAAATCATCCCCAGAACTGGAAGTCCGATATAGACATAGCTTTTCTTATTCTTCATGATCTCCTCCGCCTGCTGCGGTTCTTCCTACGTTATTTCCTGCATGTTCCGCTGCCGGTCTTCTTTTCGGTCTGCGGCGGCGTCTCGCTGTCGGATCTGCTGTGCCTTCATTCTGTGTCTGCCTTGCTGCAATATTCCCCTGCGTCCGCTTTTCCGCTTCTCCACTCTTCCGCTTCAATTGCGGTGCTGTGTTCTTCTTTGACTTTTCTGACTTCACTGTCTCTTTCTTATCAGTTCCCGCTGTCCATCCGCCGGTTGGCTGACTGAGTGTCACGATCCTCATGGAAGTCTGGGGCTGTACCTGGCGCGGTTGGCGATCTGTCTCTTTCCCATGACACACAGTGCGTTTTTCTGTCGGCTTTACCGTTTTTTCTGTCGGCTCTGCTATTTTTTCTGTCGGCTTTGCTGCCTTACTCTGCGGTGCAGTCTCGCGAACCATTCCTGCTGCCTCAGCCTGCTCTCTGGCTGCTTTCGCGCGCTTTCTTCTCTGACGCCTCTTCGCGGAAGAACTCAGCTTCTCCGGCTGGGCATTCTCTGCGGTCTTCTCTACAATCTTTACTTCCCTGCTCTGCTGGGCTTTATTGACCGCTGTTTTTACTTCTCTCTTCTGCTGAGTTCTCTCCGATGTCTCATTCTTTCCAGCTGCCTTCCCATTGCTGCCGTTCTGCGGCTTTCTCAATGTCTGCTTATTCTCAGTGCTTTTCTGTTCCGCCGTTTTCTTTCCCTCGGTCTTCTGAACCACTCTCTGATTGCCGCTTACCTTTGCGTCCTGCCTCGCGTTCCCGCCACTGGTCTGCTTTCCGCCTTCACGCTTCCGGGCATGTCCCTGTCCGCTGTTCTTCGCCTGGCTTTTTCCTGCCTGACTCTGTCCTCCACTCTTTGACTGCCCCTGTCCGCGTTCTTTCATCTGTGCCACGGACGTCTTCTTCACGCTCGCCCCATGGCACCCCGTCTGGCTCTTTTTAACCGCCGGTCCTCTCTGTTTCCGCCGGTTTGCGTGGTGGTCAGCGACGATCCGCAGAACATCTTCCATATAATTGTACTGATTCCAGGCATCTTCCTTAGAAACATAGTTCTCATGAACCGCCTTGTTTCCGATCACGCGGATCTCGTTCAGTTCCCACTTTCCGACCCGGTCCAGATACCCATTCTCGTCGAGCCACCATCCAAACTGCTGGAAGGTCATGACTCTCTGACGCTTTCTCCCGTTCATCCGGTAAGTTTCGCGCTGTCCTCTTCCATCCGGACCGCTCTTGGCGTTCGCCATCGCCTGGGCAGAATTGTCGAGCTCGATCCCATTAAATTCCGCCACCAGCTTCAGAAACAGTTCCAGATTCTGGCGGCCCTTTACCATAGCCGCATTATACTCCCCGCGCCGCAGCCATTGCTTTTCCTTCTTGAGTTCCCGCTTTACGGGAGCAAGATGGGCAGTCATGTCCCTCTTCCTCAGGAAATACCCGAGCACAAGGAACAGGACCACAGCAACGGCAAAGCCCGCGCACATTGGAGCCCACTGCTGTCCATTCATTCTTCTGATTCTCCTTTTTTACTGTCGCAGCCTTCTCCGGCTGCCCTTTTGCAGAAAATTTCATTCCTGCGTTTTCCCGGCGGTCCGCAAAAATTTCTGCGGACCTGCCTCTTTTACTGGTCTACCACCTTCACGACCATCGCCAGATTTTCCTCCCCGCGGTGTTCCTTCGCCCCTTTCACATAGAAGTTGCAGGAAAATTCCACGGTAAATCTCTGATACGGCGCAGCCGGGATCTCGTAGTACATCGTGTTGTCCGTAAATACAAGATCAGCCATCTGCCGTCCGTTCACCTTGATCTTACAGGTCTCACCGCCTGTAAGCCTGCCCGGGTAGTAGCACTTTAAGGTCAGCTTGCTGCTCTCCCCGTTTGTCAGAACGATCTTCGCGTGCTCATCGATCCATCCGTCCGAATAGCTGCCGAAAGGCGTGTCGAACCTCTGCCTCTTCACGATCTCCGTCACATCGTTGTATGCGTTGTGCTCCGGATCCTCACACAGGATCACCATGTCATCCGTGATCTCCTTGAGATCCATGTCACTGTCGATAAGCTGGAGCTTCGGAACATTTGTTTTATCTTTTGCATATACTTTCAGGAATGTTTCAGCATTAAAATCACTGATCTCAAAATCCTTCCCGATGATGTAGATCTCCTTGTCGAAGATATCGTCCCCGTATGTTCCGTATGTCTTCTCCGCCAGGGAATTATACTGGCTCTGGGGCGCCCACAGATACAGGTTGTCCCAGTTGTCCCGGTAATATGTCTCCACCGGGAAGATCAGGCAGCCGTACAACAGCACCAGGATCCCCGCCTTCCCCATCACCCGTGACAGGTAGGCAAAGAACAGAAGCGCCGCCGCGTAAGCCACATAGACCCAGCGCATCTCCACACGGATCGTCACGCTGGAGCTGCCGATGCAGAGTGTGATAAACACAAGGAACAGCACCGCGTTCTTTAAATGGCAGACGATCTCATCCCGCGCCCGGATCATACCGATCACAGCCGCCAGAACGCCGACACCCAGAATTGCCTCCGCCGCCAGAATAAGATTTTTGATTCTATCCGGGCTGTCCGCAAACGGTTCGATACAGAGGTGGAGCGGTCCGGAGTTTCTCCCAAACACGAATCCCACCTGGGTCAGTGCCTGTCCAATGGCATCCGTGAACTTAAAAGTATCTGCCACGTCAGTTCCGCCGGTTCCCGCCGGTGAAAGCGTTCCGATAGTGTAAAGGCGGATCATCTGGATCGCGCCGAACACGAAAAGCGTGATCACAAAGAGCAGGCTCTTCGGAAAACGGGAATCAGCCTTCTTCTCCGTTGCTGCCGTGCGAACCGCCGTTTCTTTCTTATTCTGTGCCCCACGGCTCTGTCCTCTTCCGCGGCTTCGTCCCGGTTTCGCGGCGCGGTTCGGTTCACTATTTCTCCCTGTCTCCACCGTCACAGTCTCCGACGCCAGGCCTTTTCCAAATCCAAGGACCACTGCCATAAGAAGTAAAGGCAGAAGTGCCATGTACCGCTCGTGGATGAAGCAGACCGCAAAGTACAGGACGTTCGCCATGAGAAACGCCCCCACCCTTTTCTCATTCACATACCGGTACAGAAACCACAATACGCCTAACGCCGCCCACAGCGCCAGGCTCTCCATCAGCCCGTAAAACTGACCGATCTGATAATATGCCATTCTGGATGACAGGTAGAGAATCCCAGCCGCGAAGCTGATGATCTTTCTTCCGTTACTGAATGACACTGCCATCCGGTAAATGCTGTACGCAATTCCCACGTTCAGGATGATGTTGAATGGAACCATCCACTCCACATGTCCCCCGATAAAGAAAAGCTCCAGCCAGGATGCCAGATAAAACAGGAAGCGGAAACGGCTGCTGCCCATTGGAAACACATACTCCGTAAACGACTGATCCCCGTAACAGGACCAGAGATACAGGTCATCCATGTAAAGTCCCTTTAATTCCACTCCCCGGTTGATCCAAAATCCAAATCCCAGAAAGATTGCAAAGATCAGAAGCTCCGGGCTCCATCTCTTCCACGCTTCTAGGATCTTCTCCTGTAAATTCATGTCTTATCCCCTTACTGCTGTTCTCCGGGCCAGTATTTTTCGGTAAACTCCGCTAAAAGTGCCTCGCTCTCCTCCTCGGTGAGTTCCGTCGGCTCGGACGAGAATACCGCAAGCCCGTTTCCATTTTCATACAGGAGGTCTGAGAGATACCCCTGTTTCAAGAGACCTGTCACGTTCCGGAATCCGTCCGTTCCAGGCTTTAAATATCCGCTTCCGAGGTAGATGTAATCTACTCCAGCGAATGTAAAGAAGTCCGCCATCGCCTCCGGGCTGGATGACAGGTTGAAGTTTCCTCCGCTTCCCTCAATATCCGTGTAGCTCTGGGTGCTGCATGGGAAACGCAGCATCTCGGGCTGCTCACCGAATACGACGACTCGGTTTCTCGGGTTCTCCGCCAGGATATCCCATATCTTCTCATTTCCGTAGAAAGCAAGCAGTTCATGGGACTCTTCCATATGATCATAATATCCCCTGTGGATGAACTTCACCGGTGTCAGTCCCAGGGTTCCACCCCAGTTGCTCACCGCCGTGATCGTTACATTAAAGAGAATGAACGGGACCAGCATCCTGCATATGGACCCGCGAAGAAAACCGCTCTTTAATTTTCCCACCACGATCACCGCCATGATTGCTGACAGCGCATAGAGAAGCAGGAAATAGTTGCCGTCCACCTGCCATAACAGGTAAAGTGCCACAAGACTCATGAGTCCATTCGTCACAAATACCAATGCCAGACAGATCAAGGTATTTTTCTCTTTCTGCCTCGATCTTCTCACATCCGCCAGCACCGGCAGACAGACGAGAAGAAGAAAGAGCAGAAGCAGCGGTGTGCCCCAGGCAATCCGCACATGGGCCATGTCCTCGCCCACAGGGGCCATGAGGACACCATAAATTCTCTTTAAAATGTGCTTTAGTCCCTCGATTGAGATCATGGATCCGCCGTTCGACGGCAGACTTTCAAACCGGTACGGGTACCTCACGGTAAATCCGAGGGCCGCCCAGATCGAGTTAAACACGGATGTCAACGGAAGTCCCGTATGCAGCCATGTCCGGTACCAGATGAGAAGCCACATCGGGATCATATAAATACAGGAAGGAAGAAAACTTCCCTTCAGTCGAAATTTCAGCTGTCTCGTGAGCAGGATATAAAGCCCCGCCGTTCCCGCGGCCACCGTTGAAAATACAAGTGCCGTTGGCTTTAACACAAGCGTCATCAGGTAGGCGTCCACCGCCAGCACGAGATACGCGCTCCTCTGTCTGCGGATATAGAGCAGAAGAAACAGCAGCAGTACAAGCTGCATAAACACCGTCATGGAGTCCGTCTTTGCCGTGATGGACATGTTCATGATTCCCGGAATGCAGGAGAGAAGTGTCATGCATCTCACCGCATACCTTCTTCCGACAAACAGCTCCACGATCTGTCCCGCCGCGATCAGAGTGCCGACAGTCATCCAGATCTGGAAGCTCAGGAAAAATCCGTAGGACGGCAGCCCGGAGATCGGTAAAAGCAATGTCTCAAGGCCTTTCGAATAGGTGTACACCACATTGACCATTCCGAGATTTTCATAGATTCCGCCGCCGTTGTCCAGAACATACTCATTCCGCAGTCCGTAATGGAGGGAATCGTAGTCGGCACAGATATTCATTCGTCCCGCCTGCAAAAGGATCATGGCGAACATGAGTGCGATACAGATGGACATCTCCAGGGAGATCCTGGTTCTCTGCGGCACGCGTTTCCACGGCATTCCGCTATCTCCCGCCGCCCTCAATTCCATCATCCGGTACCCAGCCAGAAGTCCGGCGATGACCACTGTGAGAAACCGGAAGCTTGTGATCCCACATCCGAAAAACAGGGATCCCAGGCAGAACAGGCCTATCATAAATCCACTTCCAAGAAGGAAGTCCGCCAGCCCTGTGATCACATGGTACTCCCTCCATCTGTGCTCACGGTCCATCCCTCTGCGGATCCGTGCGCCGAGCATCAAAAGCACCAGCACATACGCGCCTGACAGGATCATCGCCGTGAATGCCTGATGGATCCAGAGAAATCCGGCTGTGATGAGAAGTACCGCACCTGTCCGGATCCGGTTCGATTCAATTTTCCAGATCGTGAACAGATATAAAAAGAACAGCACCGCGATCTCCGTCAGAAGGTAGATGGTCTCCGTTCTTCTGAGCCTGATCCCGTCTACGCCTGTCACATAAACCTGTCCGATGGCAACTAACAGTGCGGGTACCGCCGCCAATGCCAGAATAATTAACGAGGCACATTCCCGTCTCTTCATAATTCCCCCCAGGTCATGGTCTTTTTATTCCGCATAAAACTTATCTTCTAACATCAGGCAGAGCACATGGTAGATCGGCAGGTGGAGTTCCTGGATCTTGTAGGTCTCCTGCTCCGGCACGATAATAGCGACATCTGCGAGCTTCGCGAGCTTTCCGCCTGTCTTTCCTGTGAGACCGATAACTTTAAGTCCCTTCGCCTTTGCGGTCACTGCGGCGTACATCACATTCTCAGAGTTTCCGGAGGTGCTGATTCCGAGGAACACATCCCCTGCTTTTCCGTAGCCGTTTACCTGCTGTGCGTAAGAGAGCATTCCATCCACATCGTTTGCGAATGCGGAGGAGAGAGCCGTATGATTTGTGAGGGCGATGGCTGGGAGCCCGCCCTGAAGCTTTTTCGCCAGTTCTTCCCCTCTCTCCGGGTCCGCCTGCTTTAACGCCTCGGCGAATTCCGCGGATACCGGGCGGCGCTTTACAAAACCTTTCATCAGCTCCCCAACGATATGGTCAGAGTCTGCGGCGCTTCCTCCGTTTCCGGCGATCAGAAGCTTTCCTCCGTTCTCATAGCATGTCTCCAAGATCTTGTATGCATTCTCGATCTGGCCCTTTACGGATTCCAGGACCGGATATCTCTTTACTAATTCCTCAATCATTTTTTCTCCTTTTTGTCCTGCCCGATCATTGATACGCATAATGGGCAGGCAATGCCATTTTCATGCTATCCATTTTAACACATAAGCGCCTGTCTTTCCACCGCCAAATTACTTACAATCGCCCCAAAATGAAAAGAATGTGCCTTAGCACATTCTCGCGCCTCGCGCGGCCGCTTGCGACAATCTACAGCTTTGCGCGAGTGCGCATCTTTGGCACGTCAGTGCCTTTTTATGTAACGGGTAATTCCTCGGAATTTCCTGCTATATGAAAAAATCCGCAGGAAGTCATCTTCCTGCGGATCAAAACATTCAAAGTATAAAAGTTGAGTAACTGTTCAGTACCTTCACAGTTACATGCAAAAATCCATTCCAAATCGGCTACGCCGATGGATTTTTGCCTTTTAGCCTAGGTTTTCTTACGGTCAGCGCAGCAAGTGCGCAGACCTACTGAACAGTTACAAATTTTGTTTCTATTTCTGCGAGAAAATACATAAAAAGAGGAACATGAAATATGAGTTCAGTTTTACTAAAAGCGGGCTGCTTTTTCCTGATCATCCTGATGGGATATGGTCTGAAAAAAATTGGTCTTTTAAGCCAGTCGGATCTTCCGGTCTTCTCGAAGCTCGTCACGAAGATCACACTCCCGGCAGCGATCATCCATAACTTCAGCCAGGCGACCATGGATGTCTCCATGCTGGTGATCGTGCTGATCGGTTTCCTGTGCAGCGGTGCGTATGCGGTGATCGGATATGGACTTTTTGCGAAAGGGACGAGGGACCAGAAGGCGTTTGGCCTCGTAAACGCGTCGGGATACAATATCGGCTGCTTTACGATGCCTTTCGTCCAGGGATTCTTAGGAGCGCCGGGAGTGGCCTGTACCAGCCTTTTTGATACGGGAAACGCGGTGGTCTGTACCGGTGGTTCCTATGCGGTGGCTGTGTCAGTGGCAGGAAAAGGCGGTGCCGGAGATAAGCATCAGATCCGCAGGATCGTGATCCAGCTCTTAAAATCCATCCCGTTTGACTGCTATGTAATTATGACAGCACTGACGATGGCGGGACTCCGTCTTCCGGTCTTCATGGACCAGGTATCTGAGACTGTGGGGAACGCCAACACCTTCCTCTCCATGACTATGATCGGCCTCGGACTGGAGTTACATATGACAAGAGAGCAGACGGGCAGTGTCGCAAAAATCCTGGGAACAAGATTTGCGGTTTCCGCAGTCCTGGCCGTTCTGTTTTACCGGTTTTTGCCGTTCTCCCTGGAGATCCGCAGAACCCTGGCGATCCTGATGTTCGGCCCGGTATCGGCCCTTGGCGTTCCGTACACCTCCATGCTTGAGGGAGATGTGAACCTTGCCAGCGCGGTGAACTCGGCATCAATCATTCTCGGAATCGTGAGCCTGACAGCGGCGATCATCATCTTCTAAGAAATTTATAGTCGTGCATAGGGCGGTATCAGGTATACCGCGGAGGCTCTGCATAGCTGTATCGCACAAAATAAGGAGGAACACAATGGAATTACGGAACGAAAAGGACGCGCGGTTTATCATCCGGCATCATGTGACGGAAGAAAAGCTGCTTCATCTGGAAAAGGGAGTCCGGAAACTCGGTTTCCAGTCCGGCGGAAAGAGGATCATGTCGATCTTTCTTGGGCTTTTCCTGCTCTGCATGGCAGCAAAAGTCGTAATCGGCGGAACGATCGGGGACGCACTCATGATGATCGGCATTCTCTGTGCCATGGGATTCGTGTTTGGAACCTATGCCCTTTTGAAAGGCTGGATGGACGCGAAAAAGCAGATCCATCTCCAGTTCGAGGCGGGGAGGATGGAAGATAACTATCAATGGGAATACCGCTTCTACGAGGACGGATATGAGGTCATCGGAAAGAATGAGAAATCCCGTGTGCAGTATAAAAACGTGGGACGCCTTATTGATATGTCTGGTATGTATGTGCTGGTGGAGCGCGGAAATGTGGTGCGTTACTTCATGAAAGATGACGCGGTTCAGGGAAATTCCGCGGAGCTTGCGGGATTTCTGACAGAGAAATGCCATCTTCCGATGGAACAGATCACAGTATGATAGGAGGTGCGGGATGGAACCAATATACGCAGTAAAATCTACATATGACGAAGATATGTTTTATCACCAGGTCGTGGCTTCCAAGCCGCGGATGATGCCGAAGGAGGGGGATGGGAAGAAGATCAAGTTCCAGCTCCCTGATTTCGGGCTGAAAGATACATTGATGGCGCTTCTTGTGGGCGCAGCTGTTTACATGGCATTCGGACAGCTTGAGCAGTCCACGAGGATCCTGCAGGCGGTGCTCTGTGGACTTGTGGCGGCTGTGGTGCTGCGGCGAATGAATGAGAGACAAAACGGGGAGACTTCCGGGAAGAAGGCGAATTCCGTATCGGCTGATAAAAATCAGGCCCTGCAGCTTCTGGAGAGTTCCGGATTAAAGGGTGACCGCTGCACTATGAATTTCTACGAGGACACCTTTACGGTGGAGCGGCCGGGCATCATCACAGAGTACCAGTACGAGGGAATCGCATGGATCAAGGAGACCAGCAAGTATTACATGGTCTTTTGGAACAAATCCCTTGCGATCCCTGTGGAGAAGGCGGGATTCTACCGCGGAAAGAAGGAGACATTCGGATCTTTCCTTGAAAAACGGTGCAATAAGGTGATCGAGAAGGTAAGAAACGTATAGAGGGACGAAGGACCATTTCTATATGGAAGTGCATAGCTCCGGACGGCGGAGCAGTGTAAAATAAAATGGAGAGGATCTTTTGGGGATGAAAATTAAAAAAGAAGAGAAAATACAGATCGAAAAGCTGCCGACACTGAAGTTGAAGTATACACTGGTCGTGCCGTTCATGGGAATCGTGGATGCGCTGACTATGGGAAGCTTCTTTATGAATCCGGCGGCAGATGGAAAACTGCTCATCAAGGCGTTCTATGTGATCTGCGGGATTGCGGGGATTTTATTTGCACTGTGGGGACTTTTGTGGAAGACTACGATTGATGGCAAGACGATCAAGGTAAACCCGGTAATTGGAAAGAAAAAAGTGATCCCGTTTTCAGATCTGAAAAAAGCGGTTGTTTATAAGAAGAAAAAGACGGGGTCTATCGTGAGCTATGAACTGATCGATAAGAACAACCAGTCCATCGTTACGATCTATCCGCTTATGAAGGACAGCAGTACATTGATGGAGAGATTGAAACGCCTGAAATATCCGGTGGAGGAAGCGTAAGGCAAAAATCCCATCAGGGAAGCTGAACTGGAATGGATTTTTGCGCGTAACTATGAAGGTACTGAATAATTATGCTGGTTTTAGGAAAAATCCCGGGAGAGTGAATACTTCGGGATCTTTCTGCGCATAATGACCTCTGATGAAACAGGAAAAGGAGGCCATTTTATGACGAAACTGGATTGTACCGTGACGACATGTATCCATAACGCGGAGAAGTGCTGCTGCAAGAGCGGCATCCTCGTGGAGGGAGCACAGGCGAAGAACTGCTGTGATACCTGCTGCGGAAGCTTTGAGGAGAACAGGGGCGGACTTTTTAAGAATCTTTTTAAGACACCGGAATCAAAGCTTGAGGTGGAATGTGATGTGGCGAACTGTCTCTATAATGATGACCATCAGTGCAGGGCAGAGCGGATCACGATCGCGGGGGACGGCGCCATGGCTGTCGGTCAGACGGAATGTGCAAGCTTTAGGGAGAAGTAGGAATAGAGAAGGGACTGGCTGCGGAGAAAGCTGATGATAGCAAACTGACCGTCGCCGGTTCCTTTTTACTTAGCAGAAAAGTCGTTGTTTTGCCTGAAAGAAAGGCATTGTGGATTTTTGATATGCGTCTGTGAGAAGACAGATCCAAGGGAGAAGTATGAAAGGGCTGTGGAAAATACCGGGCAGAATCGTGGAGGGCTTGAGCCGAAAAAGTATTGGAAATTCCGGGAAAAGTGATTGACAAAACGGAAACGATATAGTAGAATAACATAAGTTGTGAGAGCAACTGACAGGAAAGCAGGTATCCGCCTCACCCTGGCACGAGTAAGTGACCCGGGTTCATAGACATCGGTTTTTATCATGCAGCAGCATGCCAAACCAATGCAGTTACGAGCGGATAGTTACCTATCTGCTTTTTCTTTTCTATCGACATATGTAGAGTATGAGAGTTGGAGGTGTACGGCTATTAGCGAGTTAATGATTAACGAGCAGATCCGTGATAAGGAAGTTCGTTTAATTGGAGAAAATGGTGAGCAGCTTGGAATCATGTCTGCAAAAGACGCTTACAAAATGGCGAGAGATGCAGAACTGGATCTTGTAAAGATTGCTCCGGCAGCGAAGCCGCCGGTATGTAAGATCATTGATTACGGTAAATACAAGTATGAGATGATCCGTAAGGAGAAGGAAGCGAAAAAGAAGCAGAAAACGATCGAGGTGAAAGAAGTGCGTCTTTCCCCGAATATCGATACAAACGATCTTAACACAAAGATCGGATCTGCGAGAAAGTTCATCGAAAAAGGCAACAAGGTAAAAGTAACGCTTCGTTTCCGCGGTCGTGAGATGGCTCATATGAACCAGACAAAGTATATTCTGGATGATTTCGCTGAGAAACTTTCCGATATCGCTGTTGTCGATAAGCCTTCCAAGGTGGAGGGAAGAAGCCTGGTAATGTTTTTAACTGCAAAACGATAAGGGAACAATTTTAAGGAGGAAACAACAATGCCTAAAATGAAAACAAGCAGAGCAGCTGCAAAACGTTTCAAAAAGACCGGAACTGGTCAGTTAGTGAGAAATAAAGCTTATAAGTCCCATATCTTAACTAAGAAATCCACAAAGCGTAAGAGAAATCTTAGAAAAGACATTGTTACTGATGCTACAAACAGCAAGGTAATGAAGAAGATTTTACCGTATTTATAATTTGTTTCGGAATTAAGATTAAGGAGGAAATTAAGCAATGGCAAGAATTAAAGGTGGCTTAAATGCCAAGAAGAGACATAACAGAGTGCTCAAGTTAGCCAAAGGTTACAGAGGGGCTCGTTCCAAACAGTATAGAGTAGCAAAGCAGTCCGTAATGAGAGCTTTAACAAGCTCCTACGCTGGCAGAAAAGAGAGAAAGAGACAGTTCAGACAGCTCTGGATCGCTCGTATCAACGCTGCAGCTAGAATCAACGGCCTTTCTTACAGCAAGTTCATGTACGGCTTAAAGCAGGCTGGTGTTGTTATGAACCGTAAGGTATTATCCGATATGGCTATCAACGACGCAGAGGGCTTTGCAAAGCTTGCTGAGTTAGCAAAAACAAAACTGGCTTAATTAGTCGATGAGAATAGAAAAAACCTTTCCGGTGGAGTGATCTGCCGGGGAGGTTTTTTTGCGTTTTTTGGGGAGAGGTTCATAGTGGTCGGCGCTGTGTATTGGCGGGATGAGGGAAGGAAAAGGAAGGGTGTGGAGGGAGAGATGGGATTGGCGAAAGCCAGACGATGCGCGGGGCCCTTTGGGCGCCGCGGCATCGCGAGGTTGTTGTGGCGGTGTGAGGAAGTTGAGGGATCGTGAGGATGTGGGCAGTATGAGGACGTTGAGGGATCGTGAGGATGTGGGCAGTGTGGGGACGTTGGGGGATCGTGAAGCATCTGAGGTTTTTATTCCTCTTGGAGAAGGCTGTCCAGGTATTGCTGGGTGGTCATGAGTTCGGTGTGGAGAGGGGACAGGTAGGAAAGGATATTTTCGGCTTCTTTTTGTGAGGTCGCATTGAGCCCTGCTACGGCATCGGTGAGGTAGATGACTTTGCATCCGGCATCGATGGCGGAGAGGGCGGTGGAGAGTACGCAGCATTCTGCTACTACGCCGGAGATCACGACGTGGGAAGCGTGTTTTGCGAGTTCACACACTTGCGGGATGGCGAAGGAGGAGTAGACGCTTTTTGTGTATACAGGGTATTTTTTTGTGTAGGGCAGAAACTCGGACATCATTTCGTTGAGCCAGGGGTCTGCGTTTACGGCGGCGTTGACTTTGTTGTATTCTTTCCATACGCCTTCCGGGTGTTTTGTGGCGAGGTACTGGGTGAAGATCACCTGGAAAAGGGCGCGGCTGTTTAGAAGGCGGAGAATGGAGTCGGATGCTTTTTCGACTTCTTCGCAGGCCCATTCCTGACCTTTAGTGTAGACATTCTGCATGTCAATGACAAGTAATAGATCCTGATTTGTTTTTGCTGTTTGATCCATAAAGAGATTCCTCCTGATTCTTGGCGGCCTGGTGAGAGAACCGTGTATCTAAAGTTTAGTATAGTTTTGATGAGGAGAATTTACAAGTGAAACGAATGTTACTTTATTAACAATCTTGCTTGAAATCAGGCGTTTTCATTGACTTTACACAAAATCAATGCTATCTTTATTGGGAATTGTTGTTAAATTGCAACTATCTGGGTAACTGTTCAGTAGGTCTGCGCATTTACTGCGCTGACCGTAAGAAAACATAGGCGGGTAGGCAAAAATCCCATTGCCGCAGGCAATTTTTCATGGATTTTTGCTCGTGACTGTGGAGGTACTGAACAGTTACCTATTTGGAAGCTTTTGCGCTTGATGCGCCAACTGGATGGTTGCGTTGAAGTCACAATTTAGTATGTTCTGGAGGGAGGATATGTATGGGAAGGGAGCAGATGCTGCCGGCTTAGATTTTAGTGAGTCTAAGGGAGCGGAATCTGGCGCTTCTGGGAGGAATGGTCTGGAAAGGAGTGAGAAGCTCCTGACAAACTGGCAAGGATGAAGATCAAAAAAAGAAAGGGTATATGAGGTATGAAGAATTTATTTAAAACAAAGTTTGATGCGGCAGTGATCGTGCTGATCCCGGCCTGCATCGGTATCAATTATCTTGGAAAGCTGTTTGCGAGTGTATTAAAACTTCCGTTATGGCTGGATTCTATCGGAACATGCATCGGTGGATGCCTTGGCGGTCCGATCATCGGCGCGATCTGCGGTGCGGCGAACAACCTGATCTATGGTTTTTCCGCGGGAGATAATATTACGCTTATCTATGCATTGACAAGCTTAGGTATTGGCGCGGCAGTTGGAATCATGGCCCGCCTTGGATTTATGAAATCATTCCCGAAGGCAATTCTTACAGCCTGCGTAGCTGGTCTTACTGCGGTTGTGATCTCCACACCGTTAAACGTATTATTCTGGGGCGGTACTACTGGAAATGTATGGGGCGACGCTGTGTTCGCGGCAACTCAGGCAGCTTCCATGCCGGTATTTCTGGGATCTCTGTTAGATGAGGTTGTAGTGGATGTTCCGGATAAGCTGATTACCCTGATCGTTGTATTCTTTATTTTAAAGGGTCTTCCGAAGAAGCTTACAACGCTGTATGAGGCAAATTCCGAGATCGAGACTCTGGACTAATCAGATTTAGAAAAGGAAAGGCAGCTGTTCTTCGGAGCAGCTGCCGGGAAACAAATATATGAAAAGTATCAGCCTGTTTGTAGATAACGGGACATATCTGACGAAGGTGCATCCCTTTACAAAATTGATGTATATCGCTGCCGCCATCAGTATTCCGCTGATCACTGGAAAGCTTTGGATGTTTGGTGTGTTTATCGCAGTCAGTCTCTGTGTTCTGGCCAGCGGAAAGATCCTGAAAAAGACGTTTCCGCTGATCGCATTTTCTTTTACGATCCTTTTGACGATTTTCCTGATCCATGGATTGTTCAACCAGAGAAACGAGAATGTGCTGTTTCAGATCGGCGGGCTGAAATTTTACAGAGAGGGCACACTTTACGCCCTCCATATCGGTTTAAACATTCTGAACATGCTGCTGTCCTTTGCGGTGTTCGTCCTCTCTACCAAGCCGTCTGAGTTTGTGGATGAGCTGGAGAAACGTGGGTTTTCACCGCGTTTCGGTTACATCGTGACATCCGTGTTCCAGATCATCCCGCAGATGATGGGAACTATGAATACGATCATGGACGCGCAGCGCAGCCGCGGACTGGAGACAGAAGGAAATCTGCGGACCCGTGCTAAGGCGTTTTTACCGCTGATCTCCCCGGTAGTCATGAGTTCCCTGATCAATACCAGAGAGCGAGCGATCGCTCTGGAGGTGCGTGGATTCGGCGCAGGAAAAAAGAAAACATGGCTGTCAGATCGGAAACGTCACAAGGGAGACCAGGAGATCACGATTTTACTGGGACTCTGCATTCTGGCAGCTATTGCATGGAGGATCGTTGTATGTCTGAGATAATCATTGAAAATTTACGATACCGCTATCCTCACGCGAAGAAACTGGCGCTGGATGGTTTGAACTTTTCAGTAGAAAAGGGAGAGTTTATCGGTATTATCGGAGAAAACGGAGCAGGAAAAAGTACGCTGAGCCAGGCGATCATGGGGCTTGTTCCGCAGTTTTACAAGGGAGCTTACGGCGGAAAAGTCATTGTGGACGGCATAGAGGCCGGAAAGACTCCGGTATCACAGCTCTGTGGTCATGTGGGTCTGGTGTTCCAGAATCCGTTTAACCAGCTGTCTGGAGCAAAGGACAATGTATATGAGGAAGTCGCTTTCGGAATGCAGAACCTGGGAATTCCGGCCGAAGAGATGAAGGAGCGGGTGGAGAACGCCCTGAAGCTTCTTGATATCTGGCAGTATCGTGATCGAAATCCGTTTGATCTGTCCGGAGGTCAGATGCAGCGTGTGGCGATCGCCAGCGTGCTGGTCATGCGGCCGGATGTCATGATCCTTGATGAACCGACTTCCCAGCTTGATCCGGAGGGAAGCGACGAGGTATTCCGGGCGGTTGAGACCCTGACGAATTCCGGTATCACGATCTTAATGATCGAGCAGAAGATCGAGAAACTGGCGGCTTACTGCGACCGCATTCTTCTTCTGCATGGTGGAAAGCAGATCGCGTTTGATACGCCGCGGAAGGTATTTTCCATGCCGGATCTTGCGGATTATGGGATTCAGGAACCGGCATTTACCCGGATCTGTAAGGCAGAACATGTGACTCTGCCGGATGGAACGTATCCTGTCACTGTGGAAGAGGCTGCCGGAGTGCTGAAAGAGAGACATGCGGGAAGAGCAGAGGCAAAAGGAGCTGCGAAGGCGGATAAAAAAAAGGATTCAGAAGTTTTAGGCGAGGAACAGTTCCTCATTAAGAATCTGGATTTTTCCTATCTTCCGGATGTGCCGGTCTTAAAGGCGTTGAACATGAGACTGGATAAGCGTCCAACGGCGATCATTGGCCAGAACGGAGCGGGAAAGACTACGTTGGTAAAGCTGCTGAAGGGACTGCTGAAGCCGGTATCCGGAAACATTTACTTCCGAGGCGAGGACATTTCTGGAAAAACGGTGGCGATGTTAGCTGGAAATGTCGGCTATGTGTTCCAGAATCCGGATGATCAGATCTTCAAATACAATGTGATGGACGAGATCATGTTTGGTCCGATGAATATCGGGATGGATCCAAAACGCGCGGAGGAAGAGGCAAGGCGTGCTTTGGAGTTGACCGGGTTAACAGGCAAGGAGAAGGAAAATCCTTATGACCTTGAGTTACATGAGCGGAAGATGACTGCGATCGCTTCGGTTCTTGCCATGGACACGGATGTTCTGATTTTAGATGAGCCGACGATCGCCCAGGACTGGAAGGGACGCCAGATCATTGGCGGCATTATCCGCAGCTTGTCGGAGAGAGGAAAGCTTGTGATCGCGATCCTTCATGATATGGATTTTGTGGCGGAGAATTTTGAGCGCGTGATCATTATGGCTCACGGACAGGTGCTGGCGGATGGAACGGCCAGGGACGTGTTCATGCAGGATGAAGCGTTGAAAAAGGCAAGGCTGCAGAAACCGTATATGATGCAGCTCGGTGAGGTACTGGGGTATGAGAGAGCGTATCTGACGGTGGATGAGATATTGAGAAATCAGGTGTCCTGATTAAAGTGAAAAAGATGTGCAGATCATTGGCCCGGGGAAGATTTGAGCCGATGGGGCACATCTTTTATCAGTTACAAAAATTATAAATGTTTTAATCAGTTCACCATGTTGCTTTTATTTTGTGATATACTGTTTTATATATTTTTTGGTCTCCGCTGCCGTTCTTCGTTCCACTACGGTCGGTTCAGAGCCAACGTCCACTGGACGTTGTGAACCGGTCGGCACAGAGCAGAGGTCCACCGGACCTCTTGTGGTCTTCGCTTCGCTACGGTCGGTGCAAAGCGGACATCCACCGGATGTCCTGCACCCTTGTATTTGTCCTTATCAGAGTTTGTAAACACCGGTGGGTTGATATAGCACAAGGGAAACAATAAGGGAAATTCACTTTTTACATCTGAGTTTACGGTAGTGACAGGAGGAAAATTATCACCCTGATCGGGCAAGCGGTGAGTGAGACTGTGTGGGATAAAGAGGAGATCATCTACGCGGACCTCGACATGCAGAAGGTCCCGGCGAGCCGGATGGAGCATGATGTCTGTGGACATTACGCGAGACCGGACGTGTTGAAATTGAGTGTGGAGGACAAATAATGAAAGTATTGATGATCAATGGAAGCCCGCGGGCGAATGGAAATACATCGATCGCGTTGAATGAGATGAAGACGGTGTTTGAAAAAGAGGGAGTCGACGCGGAGATCGTGCAGGTCGGCAGTGAGGCGGTAAGAGGATGTATTGCCTGTAATCGATGCGCGGAGCTTGGGAAGTGTGTGTTCGACGATGTGGTGAATAAGCTGGCGGTGAAGCTTTCGGAGGCTGATGGACTGGTGGTCGCAAGCCCTGTTTATTATGCGTCCGCAAATGCGACCCTGATCGCGGTTCTGGACCGGCTGTTTTATAGTACATCCTTTGATAAGACAATGAAAGTCGGGGCGAGCGTTGTCTGTGCGAGACGCGGCGGATGTTCGGCGACTTTTGACGAGTTAAATAAGTATTTTACGATCAGCAACATGCCGATCGCATCTAGTCAGTACTGGAACTCCATCCACGGGCGCGGACCCGGAGAAGCAGTGGGGGATGCGGAAGGTCTTCAGACGATGCGGGTTCTTGCGAGAAATATGACATTTCTCATGAAGAGCATTGAGCTTGGAAAAGAAAAGTATGGTCTTCCGGAGAAGGAAGAGGTCGTGCGGACGCATTTTATCAGATAGAGAAGAATGATATTGGAAGGAAATTATGCGATGAATCGACAGAAACTGGTAAGTCAGATCAGAAGGTATGTGCCTTATAATGAGCAGGAAGAGGCGGATAAGGCTTTGATCTTAAACTGGATCGAGAAGAATGATGACGCGTTCCTTCGGGATAATGTGGTGGCGCACATGACGGCTTCGGCCTGGGTGGTGGATAAGGACAGGAGTAAAGTCCTTATGGTGTATCACAATATTTATCATTCCTGGTCATGGCTTGGCGGGCATGCGGATGGGGAGACAGATCTTCTGGCGGTTGCAATCCGGGAGGTGAAGGAAGAAGCAGGAATTTCCGATGTTAGGTCAGTGTCGGAGGAGATTTTTTCTCTGGAATCACTCACCGTTGACGGACATGTGAAAAAAGGACGGTATGTGTCCAGTCACCTGCATCTGAATGTGACGTATCTTCTGGAGGCGGATTCTGAGGAAAAGGTGTCTGTGAAGGCGGATGAGAACAGTGGGGTCGCTTGGTTTACGCCGGAGGAGGCGTTAAAGAAATCTACGGAGCCGTGGTTTGTGGAGCGGGTGTATGCGAAGCTGATTGAGAAGACACGGTCACAGAGTGAAGCAAAAACTGGATAGGTGCTTTTTTGCGGTGACGGTCCTGATGGCGTGGATCGCTTGCATAGAGACAGTATTGACGGCATTTCGCGGGCAGGCAGCAGCTAAGAAATGTTTAAGGATGTCACAGAGGGCAAGGTCGTAGATACATTCAAGGCGATGGTGGAAGCAATGTTTAAAGGTGCCGCAACAGCTAAGGGAGCACTTAGTATCACACCGGAGAAGGTGATCGTTACAACACCGGGTGCAGATAAAAAAAGAGCTGTAATTGGAAAGTAAAACTCCTATCGGCGCAGCCGATACGGAATGGATTTTTGCATGTAACTATGTTTATCGGTGGACTGGGTGTCCGGAAACTATCCGGAGCGTTTATACAAGGCGCTGATGAATTCTCCACGGTGCTGACTGTCTGGGATGGAGAGCGGCTTGTGGGGCTGACGCGGGTACTTGATGATACGGAGATGCTGGCGCAGATCCATTATGTGCTGGTAGATCTGGAATATCGGGGACAGGGAATCGCCGGCAGGATGATCGAGTATATCAAGGATAAATATAAGGATTTCCTGTATATCGAAGGCATGCCGGAGGACCGGGAAAACTGCCGTTTTATCTGAAACATGGTTTTACGGAGATGGAACGTGGGGCGGCGATTCAGATTTGCAATTATAATGGGAAAAAGTAAAGAAATGGGATATTGCGTATGTGGTATCCTGTTTGGGGTTAGGAAGAGAATATGAAAGCGAATCATTTATTAGCTGAAATGCCGGTTTCGAAAGTCTTTTTACAGCTCGCATTCCCAGCCGCGGCATCGCGAGGTTGTGGGTCGCGCATTGTTAAGCTGTAGTTTGATTTTTGGGGCTGATATGATAGAATGTGGGTGACGACGGAAAGAGTCGGATATTGGAGAGAGTATTTTTTAGGAAAATTAAAGATTTATTCAGGAGAGCTTTTAAAGGGGAAAATTATGGCAAATTATAATGTTTATTTTAGTCCGACGGGCACGACAGAAAGAGTCGTAAAACATATGGGAGAAAGTTTTGGCAGTATGGAAAATATTGACCTGTCGAGACGGGATATGAAAAATCATGAAATGAAACAGGGGGATTTTTGTATTGTGGGAGTTCCGTCCTTCGGAGGACGTGTTCCGGGAATTGCGACCGAGAGACTTCGGAAAATGAAGGGTGGCCGCACGCCGGCATTTTTACTGGTTACATATGGCGGAAGAGCGTATGAGGATACTCTGGTGGAATGGAAGGATGTGCTTGAGGCGCAGGGCTTTGTCTGTATTGGGGCTGCTGCGATTGTGGCGGAACATTCAATCGCCCATCAGATCGAAGCGGGGCGTCCGTCAGCGCAGGATTACGATGAACTTGATACGTTTGCGGCTGAGGTGAAGGAGCGCCTGAAGGGGAATGTCTGTCCGGTTGAGGTGCCGGGAAACAGGACTTATAAGGAATACAAGGTTCTGCCGATGGACATCCAGGTGTCAGATGAATGTATGGGATGCGGAAGCTGCGCGGAGAGCTGTCCGGTTGGAGCGATATCGTTTGAGGATCCGAAGATGACGAACGGAGAAGCCTGCATTTCATGTATGAGATGCGTGGAGATCTGTCCGCAGAGTGCCAGAAGCGGGAATCCTGAAAAGGTCCAGATGATTTCGGAGAAACTGAAAATGATCTGTCAGCCGGATAAGGCGAATGAGTTTTTCTGATTTAGGGATAGTTGGGAGAAATGTTTTGAAGATATATGAATTAAAGGAACGGACGCAATTTCTTCCGGGACCTGTTGAGGCCTGAGAGGACTCGGTCCGGGTGACGCATTTGTTTCTTTCGGATGCGGAGATTTTAAAGATCAAGGAGTATGTTCCGCAGGCGGTTGGATTTTATGAGCATATGGGATTTGAGACGCATAAGCGGACGGAACTTGATGAGGAGGGAAATCCGTATCCGTTGTTATATATGAGACGGTGATGGAGAGCGGAACCGGTGAAATGTTTAGATAGGATATGTGATGCGGAAAAGAAAATAAAGTGGTGTAGATGAAAATAGTTTGATCAAAACTGTACGAAAAATGTGGAGATCTGTTATGAAGATTGCGCTTTGTCAGATGGAAAATAAGGGAAGTGTTCAGGAAAATTTGGAGGGCAGTTTGCGGGCGGTAAGGGAAGCGGCTTCGCAGCATACGGACCTGATCCTTTTTCCGGAGGTTCAGCTCACGGAGTTTTTTCCACAGTATCCGGGGAAGGATGTGTCGAGATACCGGGTCAGGATAGACTCGGAGATCGTGAAGGCGTTTTGTGATGTGGCCAGGGAACATCAGATCATGGTGGTGCCGAATCTTTATCTGGAGGAACATGGGAAAGCCTATGACGCGAGTCTTCTGATTCGGAAGGATGGGACGATCGCCGGTGTCCAGAAGATGGTACATGTGGCACAGGCGGACAAGTTTTTTGAGCAGGATTATTATACACCTGCCGATGATGGATTTAAGGTATTTGAGACGGAATTCGGGAAGATCGGTCTGGTGATATGTTTTGACAGGCATTATCCGGAGAGTATCCGGACGGAGGCGTTGATGGGAGCGGATCTGATCCTGATTCCGACTGTAAATACGAAGGCAGAGCCGTCTGAAATGTTTGAGTGGGAGCTCCGGGTGCAGGCATTCCACAACAGCGTGTTTATCGCCATGTGCAATCGTGTCGGGATGGAAGGAGAAATGGATTTTTCAGGGGAATCGATCATTGTCGATGCGAATGGAAATACCGTTTTGAAGGCGGATGATAGGGAGCAGATTCTTTATGCGGATATTGATCTGGCGCAGAGCTGTGAGATCAGGGGCAGGAGACCATATACGAATCTGAGACGGAAAGAGCTTTATGTGTGAGGAAAATCGATTCTGAAATTCAGACAGTCTCTTACAGAGGACTCATTGGCGCTGCAGAATGGAGCGAACGGAAACGACATAGCCGTTCGGCTGTATTAGTATGAGCACATATAAAATATGTTCGAACGGCTATATTTTCCTGCGCGGATAAAAATATGGCCGTTCGAACAAAATATAAGGTGAGTATCAATGAAAATAACTTCTACAGCTGATTTAGGAAAAGTAATTCGCAGCAAAAGAAAAAACTGGGTTATACACAGGCGCAGTTATCTGAGTATACGGGGTTCAGTACCAGTTTTATCTCAGATCTTGAAAATGGAAAAGAAACAGCAGAGTTTGGAAAAGCATTGTTTTTGCTGCAGTTGTTAGGTCTGGATCTGATGATCAATGATCGTGGGGGAGATGTGTGAGAAAATTACAGGTTTATATTGAGATCGAGGGGATGCAGACATATGTTGGATCAATTTCCGGCAGTTCTCCGAATGATGCTCAATTTGCGTATTCGGATCAATATATTGCTGCAGGCCATCCGCCTATTTCTATCAGTCTGCCTATTTCGGGTGAGCCGTTTAGCGCAGAGACAAAAAAACTTTTTTGAGGGACTGCTTCCTGAGGGATTTGCCAGGAAATGTGTTGCCAATTGGATCCATACATCAGAAGATGATTATTTAACGATTCTGTCAGTATTGGGATCTGAGTGTCTTGGTGCGCTTCGTGTTTCTGATAATATACATGATAGCGGGGATTATAAACCACTTTCGATAGAGAGTGTGAAAGCACTGGCAAAAGAGGGTGTCAGCAAATCAACAGAACTTATAACCGAAGCGCATCTTTCCCTTACCGGTGCGTCTGGAAAGGTCGGACTGTATTATGATCCTGAACGAAATATGTGGTATCAGCCGCAAGGGGATGCCCCGAGCACTCACATTGTAAAGCAAAGCCATGTACGTCTTTCTGACATTGTGACAAATGAGCAGCTATCACTTACTGCGGCTTCAAAATTGGGAATATCGATTCCTGAAAGTTTTATTATCAATACAGGTGCTGCAAGGGATGACGAGATACTATTTGCCACGAAACGATATGACCGTGTAATTCCAAAGAACGCAGCGTACATCAATGGTCTCATACGACCTTTTCGGCTTCATCAGGAAGATTTCGCTCAGGCACTTGGAATACCAGCGTATGAAAAGTATGAGAATGGGAACAAGCAGTATCTTTTAAAAGCGTTTCAGCTTTTAAGAAATAATGTGGCGGATCCTCTTACAGATCAATTAAAATTGTGGGATATGTTGATCTATGATTATCTGAATTGTATTATCGGATGCATCCGGTGGAGGATGAAAAGGAAACGATATATGTGCCTGTCTCGAATTCGGACTCTGCTTTGAGACCATGCCTGACAGAAGAGAATGCGTGGAAATTGATCGAAAAGATCCCAGAAATTTCGACGCCATGGACGGAGAACGAGAAGATGCGGGAGCAGAAGTATAAAGAGGCGATCAAGGCGAATGACCCGAAGGCGTTGGTTGTGATCATAAAGATGATCTACCAGCGGAAGCAGCAGCGACTCGCGCAGGGAAAGAAATGCACAGCGACGGATACGAAATATTTCCAGATCGCGGAAAAGCTCTTGTATGAGGAACTGGGAACAGCCATCGGGAAGCCGAAGCAGGAGATCGTCGACACGATCATTGAGCATATTGGACAAAACACTGTTTGATTTTTTCGGAAAACAGGAGATATCATTGTTGATGAACGAGTAGCAGACTGGTGTAAATCCGGTTTTGTTGCTCGTTTTTTATTTCAGTCGAGAAGACTCCCATCTTTTTTAGAAAATGATTCGGTTCTATGCCCCGGATGGGTGTTTCTTTTTATCGACTAGTTATAGGTTTTCCCTATATGTAACCATAAAATAGAAAGATTATACAGAACTGCCGTCCGGTGGTAGATTATTATCAAATATCCTATGGGAATAGTAGGAATATGAACTCTCTATTTACAAGAGAAAACAAGACAGGAGTGAAAAGATATGGAGAGAGGAATTAATACACGATGTTTACACTTAGAGGAAACAGAAGGTAAAACAGATAATTACGGAGCACTGAGCTACCCGATCTATCAGACAGCGACTTACGCCCATGCAGGTGTCGGAAAAAGCACCGGATACGATTACAGCAGACTTCAGAATCCGACAAGAGAGCAGCTTGAGAAGGTGGTTGCTTTTTTGATCTGTTCCGGAGACTTTTTGCAGCTTCCTGCACGATGAATGGGAAGTTACGGAATCCTTACGAAACATGTACGATTTCATTAGAATCCTCCATTAAAAAGAACCGTATGCTATAATAAAATTGGCAGAAAACATGTGAATTCCAGAAAATATGGAATGTTCAGGCAGGAGAAGGATAGAAAGAAATTGGAAATGTAACAGGATGAAAAAAGTGTGAGTGGTAACAGATTTTCAGTGAGGAGGAATGCGGAATGAAGAGAGTGCTGATCGGTGGCTTTTTATCTTTGATCGGAAGTATCTGGGCGATGGCGGTGCTGTTTGTCGCGGGAAGTAATCTGACGTCCGGATGGACAACTCCACCGGGGAGATTTATGACTACGGTGGCGGAAATGGGGCTGTCGGAAGTGTTTGGCATGGCGATCCTTTTCGTTGTTCTGGGGATTGTGATCATGATGGTTGAGTTATTCCGGAGAGATAAGCAGTAGAGATGGTATTCCGTCGATGGTTATGATTTTCTGCGAGTATGTCGTTATCATGTTAATAAGGAGTGAGATTGGTATGAAAAAGAAAACGATGATCCTTTTAACTGCTGTGCTATGCGCACCAGTTGGTGCGCTGGTCATGTTTTTAAACAGACCCTATAAACCAGTATCATTTACTGTCGATGGAGATCAGTGGTCGGCGAAAACTGTTGATGGAGGTTCTCTGCTGCTGGAACTTCATAATGATAACAAAAGCAGAGAATGGTCAATCGTGTCGGAACCAGAAACTTTTGTAAGCGATTATCATAACATTGCGGAAAATATTTCAGAATTTCATATAATTGCATTGGAGGATGGAAATGGTGAGATGGTATTTCAATGTGTAAAAGATGATGGCAGCGCGGACATGTATACGCTTGGACTTTCTATTTCACGTCATCAGAAAACCAATCTTCAAATTGATTCAATTACCTTCAAAATTTCCGGGTGTCTGAAACAGGGGATGGAAGAAAAATTGACAGAAACAGCGAAAGAACCGCGGAAAATCGGGAATGCGCAAGGAAATTTACAAGGAATGGCAATCTATTCTTCCTGCCCTTTTGTGCACGAAGACTCACAATGGGAACTTCAGATCTATGTGCAGGAAGATATGCTCATAGATGGAGAACTGACCATGGATGACAGCTGTCGATTTCTGATACAGGCAGTTTCCGGAGAGGATTCCTATGTATTTTTAGATGAAATGATCCAGTTAGGTATACCGGAGGCGGATATCTGGGAGGACGAACAGGAAAAAATGCATATAGTGCTTCGGGATGTACGGACTGCCAGATATAAAGTGTCTGATTTTGTTTTCAATCCGGAAGAAAAGAAATTTATCGGCAGTGATGTACTGGATGGAGAAGGAATCAATTACATTGGAACGACCGGCAAGTAAGAGAATTTACACCGGCACGATACCGCGAAAAAGATGGTATCAGAGGGAAGGCTTTACATCGTATAAAGCCGTTATGCAGCCATGACTTCTTAATCGCAGTCCATTTTTAAAGAAAAAATCTCAAATACGATTCTTGACATTTTTTGAATTCGTGCTATTATTTACGTATACCCAGTATGGGTATACGCAAATAGAAAGGAACGACAAAGATGGAACAGTATACAATAACAGGAATGAGCTGTGCTGCCTGCCAGACCCGCGTGGAGAAGGCAGTTTCCAAAGTGCCGGGCGTTATCTCCTGTTCCGTGAGCCTGCTCACGAACTCGATGGGTGTCGAAGGTACAGCTTCTTCCTCAGAAATTATTGAGGCAGTTCAGGCTGCCGGTTACGGCGCGTCCGTAAAAGGAGTGGAAAAAGCAGACAGATCCGGAAACGGCACTCTCTATGATGAATCTGCCCTGGAAGACCATGAGACCCCGGTCTTAAAGAAACGACTCGTTTCTTCGATCGGTTTCCTTCTGGTTCTCATGTATTTTTCCATGGGACATATGATGTGGAACTGGCCGCTTCCGGCTTTCTTCAACGGAAATCATGTGGCGATGGGACTCTTACAACTCCTTCTTACCGTGATCATTATGGTGATCAACCAGAAATTCTTTATCAGTGGCTTTAAGGGTCTGCTCCACGGTTCTCCCAATATGGATACTCTGGTAGCACTGGGCTCCAGTGCTTCGTTTGCCTGGAGCACCTATGCCTTGTTTATGATGACGGACGCCCAGGTAAAAGGGAACGCGGATGCAGTCATGATCTATATGCACGAGTTCTACTTTGAGTCCGCGGCGATGATCTTAACCCTTATCACCGTCGGGAAAATGCTGGAAGCGAGATCAAAGGGACGCACCACAGATGCCTTAAAAGGTTTAATGAAGCTGGCCCCGAAGACCGCTGTGATCGAAAAGGACGGCGTTGAGACTACAGTTCCGATCGCCCAGGTTAAAAAAGGCGATATTTTCGTGGTCCGTCCCGGTGAAAATATACCCGTGGATGGTATCGTCTTAGAGGGAAACAGCGCAGTAAATGAATCTGCCCTCACCGGGGAGAGCATTCCGGTGGATAAGGCGGCAGGTGATCCTGTCTCGGCTGCGACATTAAATCAGTCCGGCTTTATCCGCTGCGAGGCATCGAGAGTCGGAGAGGATACCACACTCTCCCAGATCATAAAAATGGTCAGCGATGCGGCGGCAACAAAAGCGCCCATCGCGAAGATAGCCGATAAGGTATCCGGCGTATTTGTACCTGCCGTGATCACGATCGCGATCATCACGACCATCGGCTGGCTCCTCGCAGGCGAGACCATGGCCTTCGCCTTAGCCCGAGGAATCTCCGTTCTCGTCATCAGCTGTCCGTGTGCTTTAGGACTTGCAACGCCGGTAGCCATTATGGTGGGAAACGGAATGGGAGCAAAGAACGGAATTCTCTTTAAGACAGCAGTTTCTCTGGAAGAAACGGGAAAAGTAGAGATCGTTGCCTTAGATAAGACAGGAACCATCACAAGCGGGGAACCCCGCGTGACAGATCTCGTTCCGGCAGAGGGAGTGAGCGAGTCAGAACTTCTTTCCATGGCATACGCTCTCGAGAAGAAGAGCGAGCATCCGTTGGCGAAGGCAGTCCTCTTAAAGGGTGAGGAAATGGGGCTTTCCGCAGCTGATGTGACAGATTTTGCGGCACTTCCCGGAAACGGACTTTCTGCGAAATTAAATGGAAATACGATCTACGGCGGAAACATGAAGTTTATCGGAACTCATGTGGCTGTTCCGGAAGATATGAAGAAGAAATCCGAAGCTCTCGCGGAGAGCGGAAAGACTCCGCTATTCTTTGCGGAGAATGAGAAGCTTGTGGGCATCATCGCTGTTGCGGATATGATCAAGGAAGACAGTCCACAGGCAATCCGGGAGCTCCAGAACATGGGAATCCATGTAGTCATGCTGACCGGTGATAATGAGCGCACTGCAAAGACGGTCGGAAAAGAGGCCGGCGTCGACGAGGTCATCGCCGGAGTCCTTCCGGACGGCAAGGAGAGCGTGATCCGAAAGCTGAAAGAAAAAGGCAAGGTTGCCATGGTCGGTGACGGGATCAACGATGCTCCGGCCCTCACAAGAGCCGATATGGGAATCGCCATCGGAGCCGGAACCGACGTCGCCATCGATGCAGCGGATGTGGTCCTCATGAAGAGCCGCTTATCCGATGTCCCGGCAGCGATCCGCTTAAGCCGTGCGACGCTTACGAATATCCACGAGAATCTGTTCTGGGCATTTTTCTACAATGTGATCGGGATCCCGCTTGCCATGGGACTCTGGATCCCCGTATTCGGCTGGAAACTGAATCCGATGTTTGGTGCCGCAGCCATGAGCTTATCCAGCTTCTGCGTTGTATCCAACGCCCTGCGCTTAAATTTCTTTGATATCCGGCGTTCCGACAGGGACAAAAAGATAAAAACAAAAATCCATAACAATAAAGAAAAGGAGAGTAACATGATGGAAAAGACATTAAAAGTTGAAGGTATGATGTGTCCGCACTGCGAGGCAACTGTAAAAAAAGCACTTGAGGCCATTGACGGCGTATCCGTTGCAGAGGCAGATCACGTAAAAGGAACCGCAACGGTGACACTCACAAAAGATGTTCCGACCGAAGTGCTTAAAAAAGCCATCGAGGATAAGGATTACAAGGTGATCGGTTGAGAGTTGACTGCAAAAAATGATTGAATATCAGCTGCCCCGGGATGAAAGATTCCCGGGGTGGCTTTCCTGCTATATAGGCAAATGCCTGTGAGGCAGATCAGAGAAGAAAACATGATATCGTAGGAACGTAAGATTGGGGAGGTTGTGCATGGAGAAAAAATCATGTTGCTGTGCCGGAGAAGCGGAGACAGTAAATATAAATATGGAGACAACAGGGGTAACAGGAGCAGAAGCAGCAGCAAATACGGTGACTGCCGAAACAGAAACACCGTCCGATGACGCTGTCTGTCACTGCCGCCACAAACATAGAACAGAAAAGGAAGAGAAAGATCTTCTGACCCGCTTAAACCGCATTGAGGGGCAGGTCCGTGGCATCAAAGCTATGGTTCAGGACGAACGCTACTGCCCGGATATCCTGGTTCAGGTATCTGCCGTCCAGTCTGCCTTAAACGGCTTCTGCAAAGTTCTCTTATCCAACCACATCAAAACCTGCGTGGTGGAAGATATCAAGAACGGAAACGAGGAGACCGCTGTAGCGGAACTCTGCGAGACGATCAAGAAGATGATGTAGAGATGGGAGGTAACAATGAAATTTGAAATATATAAAGTTTTACCCGGAATGTGTTATAATTACCGCAGTTGTATTGTATATAAAACATTTACTCTATCCTTATGATTTTCGTGAAAAATTCCCTTATGACGATCCGCCGCCGAAGTTTTTTGGCTCTTTCTCATTGGGGGAATTAGTACAATATATAATCCAGATATTAACGTTACCTATCATAGGATTTGCTATGATTCCTTTGCAATTTTTAGGGAAGGTAGTGGATGTAATACTGATAATTTTATTAGTTATGTGGTGTTTTATCCCCAATTAGGTGTAAAACTCTGCTCGATGGCGGGCGGCGGCGTACAAAAAATCTATATGGTGTTTTTAAGAGAACCGTCCCGGCGGGACAGGTCAGGCAGTGACCTGTTCCACCTCCGGGATGGGTTTGAGATTAAAATGAATTTCGATAGAAATGTGTCTTGTTTTATCTTCGTCAATGCGCTCATGCACGACGATTTCTTTGATTAAGCGGTTGAGGGTGGCTGCGTCCAGCTCTGTGATGTTGGCGTATTCCTGAATGGCTTCCACCCATTGTTTTGCGTCATTGGCAAGCTGGACTTCATCGGACAGCCGCTTTCTGCCCTCGGACACTTTTGTTTTAAGCTCCGTCTGCTCGGTCTGTGTCTTTTCCAGCATGGTGTTGAAATTCTGCTCACTGATACGCCCTGCAATCATATCCTCATAAAGCCGCATGACCATTTTGTCCAGAACCTCAATCCGTTCCTCGTCCCTTGTAAGGGAGCGTTCCATTGCTTCCCGCTGTTCCCGCTGCTCGGCTTCACAGGTATTGGTCAGGCGGTCAGCAACCGCTTCCCCGTCCATCAGGGCAGCTCTGGCACATTCCCGGATTTTCCGCAGCACATGGCTGTAAAGGGTGTCATAGTCAATCCGGTGCTGGGTGCAGTGGTTCTTTCCAAAGGCATTGTAGGTCTTGCAGGAATAAATCTGCTGGGGATGTTTTGCGTTTGTGTAGCGTACCGTCAGCGACTTCCCACACTCGCCGCATTTTATCAATCCGGCAAACAGGCTGATTTCATTGGTCTGCCCCGGACGCTGGCGGGATTTCAGCTTGTTCTGCACAATGTCAAAGCTCATGCGGTCAATCAGCGGTTCATGCTGTCCCTCCACCACAATCCAGTCCTCCGGCTTCTTTTCCCCAATCGTGCCGATTTTGAAACGGTAGTCCTTTTTCTGGGAAGCAATCGCCCCGGTGTAGACGGGATTCATCAAAAGGTCTTTGATAACGGAGAAGTCCCACATATACCGCCCGTTTTCCGGGTCTTTCTTTTCCCATTTGGTGCGGGTATTGCGAAGCCCCCGTTCCCGGTTCCACCATGTGGGGCAGGGGATTTTTTCTTCCTCCAGCCGTCTGCGGATATAGTTCGGACCATGACCGTTCAGGGCATATCCGAAAATCAGCCGCACAATCGGGGCGGTTTCCTCGTCAATGAGCAGATGGTTTTTGTCCTCCGGGTCTTTCCGATACCCAAACGGGGCAAGACACCCGGTAAACTGTCCTTTCTGCGCTTTCAGAAGATAAGAGGAATGGACTTTCTTGGAAATATCCTTGCTGTACATCTCGTTCAGGATATTCTTGAACGGGGCAATATCGTTGTTATCCCGCAGGGTGTCGATACCGTCATTCATGGCGATATAGCGGACACCGTTTCTTGGGAAAAAGTCCTCAATCAAATGCCCGGTTTGCAGATAGTTACGCCCCAGTCGGCTGAGGTCTTTCGTGATGACAAGGTTGATTTGCCTGCGCTCAATGGCTCTCAACATTCTCTGTAAATCAGGACGCTCCATATTAAGACCTGTGAAGCCATCGTCCTGATAGACTGCCACAACCTCCCATCCCTGCTTTTCGCAGTATTTTTCCAGCATATCACGCTGGTTTGCGATACTGGCACTTTCGCCTTGCAGGTCATCGTCCTTTGACAGCCTGCAATAGACCGCTGCACGATAGCCCCCGGCAAGTGCCGAACCGATTGTTCTGTATTCCATTTCGTTCATCATAGCCATTTACCCACACAATCCAGACGGTATCTGGCTCTTTTGAACCTCATCTTCATTATACTTCAATTCTTTCTTTTTAGCAAGATATTCTTTTGTATTTGTCTTGCCGTATTTCTGGGAAATCAGGCTGACGAACACATCGGTGGCGTCCAGCTCCCCGTCAAATACAGTGGTCACATGAATCTCTGTTTTGTTTTTTGCCATAGGCAGTTATCCTCCATACATGAAAATAGCCAGACAGAGGGTGTCGGCAA